>Ga0233429_1000708_pt1 | contig 49021 bp, 42 predicted proteins | sample SI_118_April2016_3_FD_179879 | JGI IMG/M metagenome (GOLD analysis project Ga0233429, IMG submission 179879) | Seawater microbial communities from Saanich Inlet, British Columbia, Canada - SI_118_April2016_135_MG | ecosystem: Environmental > Aquatic > Marine > Inlet | place: Canada: British...
AAATATTGATTTGTCATTTTTTTTTTGGAACTGTATTTTTCATTAAACTTGCCCATAACGTTCCGTGTATGGTGTCGTAGCATCCCGCAGGGTGCTATGCACTATACACATTGTTGTGTTTTCGTGCTTTATTTTCTTTTCTTTTTTCAGCGTTGGGGCAGACATACTCTTTGACAAGTTTTGGCTCGTGCGGCTGGCTTTTGAGCGACTTGGTAATGTGTATGGCTGCTGTGGGCTGGGTTCTCATTCGTCTGTTAATTCTCTAGCAATCATTTCAGCTTGTTTCAGCACCGTGTCAGTTGCAAGTTTTTGCATGTCTGGTGGATATCCGAATTGTCTCAAAGTTCGCTTGATGATTACTTTAAGTTTAGCTCTTACACTTTCCTTTATTGTCCAGTCGATTGAAGCATTTGCTTTTACACGTTCAGTGAGAATCACAGCTAATTCTCTCAATTTATCTTTCTGTATGAGTTCTTTCGCACTGTCATTATTTGATACTGCTGTATAAAAAGCGTATTCAAAGTCAGTTAGTCCAAGTGCTTTTGCTTCACTGTCCATGTTGACGATTTCCTTACTCAACTTAATTAGTTCGTCCATGACTTCTGCTGCTGTTAAAATCTTGTTGTGGTATTTCTTAATGGAGTTTTCAAGCATTTCCATCAATGACTTACTCTTAACCAAATTCTTTTTTGAACGAACTTTAATTTCGTCATTCAACAGTTTTTTCAAGACTTCAAGAGCTACGTTTTTATGCTCCATTCCTTTCAACTCCAATAGGAAGTCTTCAGAAAGGATTGAAATGTCTGGCTTCTTAATGCCTGCGGCATCAAACACATCTACCACTTGCTCTGAAACTAAAGCTTGGTCAATTACTTGTCTGATTGTTGTTTCTATTTCTTCATCTGTTCTACCAGAACCTGTACTATCAAATTTTGCTAGTCTCGCTTTTACGGCTTGGAAGAATGAAACTTCATCTTTAATGTCCATTGCCTGTTCATGTGGAACTGCAATTGCGAAGGCTTTTGAGAGTGCCGTTACTTCATTAATGTATCTTTTCTTACCATCTTCTAAACCTAATATATGTTCCTCAGCTCCAAGAATCATGGATAGCTTTTTGGATGTATCAGCTTGAAAATAATCTTCATAAGGATAACCATGAAGGAGGTTTGAAACTACTTCCATTTTTTCGAGCATGAGAACAACTGCTTGGTCTTGTGCAATAGTTGGGTCGCCTTTACCACCTGCATCTGAATAAAAGGAAAGAGCTTTTTTCAAATCTGAGGCAATGCCCAAATAATCGACAACTAAACCACCTGGCTTGTCTTTGTAAACTCGGTTAACTCGTGCAATGGCTTGCATCAAATTATGCCCTTTCATTGGTTTGTCAATGTATAAAGTATGCATACTTGGAGCGTCAAATCCCGTTAGCCACATATCACGAACAATAACCAATTTAAGTTCGTCTTCTGTGTCTTTCATTCTATCAGCCAAAGCTCTACGCTGTTGTTTCGTAGTATGATGTTTAGCTATTTTCGGCCCGTCAGAAGAAGCGGAAGTCATAACAACTTTTATAACTCCTTTTGCTGGATCATCTGAATGCCAATCAGGTCTTATTTTTATAATCTCATCATAAAGGTCTGCTGCAATCCTTCTTGACATGGAAACTATCATTCCCTTTCCTTCGAAAACTTCTTGACGTTGTTCAAAGTGATTAATGATGTCGTTTGCGATATTCTTAATTCGATTTTCACTTCCAATTAAAGCTTCTAATTGAGTCCATTTCGCTTTTGCTTTTTGAGTGTCAGTTAAATCCTCTGTGTCCAATTCATCATCTAAATCTTCAACAAGCTTTTTGCCTTCTTCGCTTAAGTTTACTTTAGCTAATCTACTTTCATAGTAAATGCGAACAGTTGCTCCATCTTCAACCGCTTGAGCAATGTCATAAACGTCAATATAGTTTCCGAATACAGCAGGTGTATTCGTATCCGTATTTTCAATTGGTGTTCCTGTAAATCCTAGATACGTTGCATTTGGCAATGCATCACGCATGTACTTAGCAAATCCGTAAACGATTTTTTTACCGATTACATTTCCTTGGTCGTCTTTGTCATCTATTGTTTTTGCTTTGAATCCGTATTGCGTTCGGTGTGCTTCATCTGCGATTACAACTACGTTTTCACGTTCGGAAAGTGTTTCATAAACATTCCCTTCATTAGGCTGAAATTTTTGAATGGTGGCAAATATTACTCCACCAGAAGCTACTTTCAATTTCTCCTTTAAATCTTCTCGATTTTCAACTTGTTTTGGTTCTTGACGAAGTAATTGAGTTGAAGAAGCAAATGTGTCGAACAATTGGTCGTCTAGGTCATTTCTATCAGTAATGACTAATACTGTTGGGTTATCCAAAGCAAGAACAATCTTACCTGTGAAGAATACCATTGAAAGGGATTTTCCACTTCCTTGAGTATGCCAAACTACACCACCTTTTCGGTCACCTTTGGGTTGCGTTTTTACTCCTGCAACTCCATAACTTTCTGGTGACTCCATCACCATGCTTGTAGGCGTTTCCTTTTCTAAAGTATGTCCTGTTGCTCTAAGTGTTGATTCTATGGCTCTATTTACTGCATAATACTGGTGATAGGCTGCAAGTTTCTTGACTGTTGAAATGGTGGTTACTCCTGTTTGGACATCTTCCTTTTTTGATTTTTCAAAAACCACGAAATGACGAATCAAGTCCAATAAGGTTTCCTTGTTAAGCATGCCATTGATTAGCGTTTCTAATTGACTCACCAAATTAGATGCTTCTTCTTTTCCGTCTGCCGATTTCCAAGCCATAAAACGGCTGATTCCTGATGATAGCGTTCCTGCTTTGGCTTCCAATCCATCGGAAATAATCATGAACCCATTGTAGGTAAACAGACTTGGAATAATGGCTTTATAGGTTTGTAATTGATTGTAAGCAGACTTGATAGTTGCCTTTTCGTCAGCTGCATTTTTAAGTTCAAGTACTACCAAGGGAATTCCGTTGACGAACAGAATAACGTCAGGCCGTTTATTGTTTCCGTCTTCAATAACTGTAAACTGGTTCGCAACTACGAATTCGTTATTTTCAGGTGTTTCAAAATCTATCATCCAAACTAAATCACCTCTTTGTTGACCATCTTTTTGATAAGATACTTTGATGCCTTCGGTTAGCATTCTATGAAAGCTTTCGTTGTTTGTTAAAAGCTCTGGCGAATGAATACGCTGCATTTCTATGAATGCTTCTTCATGTGCATCAAGAGGAACTGTTGGGTTGATTCTTCTAATGGCTCCTTTTAATCGTTCAGTTAGTAGAACTTCTTCATAGCCTTTTCTTTCTGGTGATTCACCATCATGAGCTATGTCTGGAGCATAAATATATTCATAGCCTAATTTTTCAAAAAGGTTGATGGCAAAATTTTCAATTACTGATTCATTAATTTTGGTCATGATAAAATTCTTTAGCCATCAATTAATCCCCAATATTTATCTAGTTCATCGTTTGTTGGGACTATGAATTTCTTATTTAATAATTTGTGTTTATCTAAACCTCTACCTTCTCTTGCTCCCCCTTTAAGTATATCAGTCTGTTCCATTAATTTAAGTCTCATCAGAGCCCCAATTAATAAACCAAGCCTAATATCATAGGGTGAATAGATGTGATATGCTCCACTAAATGCACCTTGTTTGTTATTAAATACATCTAAGTTTGGGATTTCGCGACTTAGACCGAAGACCATATCTCCTTCAAATGCAACTTTGTAATTGTCCTTACTTTTAGAAAGGTCTTTAGTGAAGTTTCCTTCACGGCTTTGGATACCGCTATTAGTTAAACTATATACAGGTGGGCAGAAACCTAGTTGCTTTACTTTAAGTTTGCGTTCTTTAAACAAGTCACCAAACTTTTTTTCTTCCCAATTCTTAGGTGGTTTATTATCTAATGAAGAGTTTAAATTATAATCTAAAAAGTATTTTTTGATAATGCCTTTGTATAGGTCTGAAGAATAAATGTTTAGTTCTTCCGATAATAGATTTATTTTTCTGATAGCTCCAATTTTAGGCTCTACTTCGGCATTTATATCATTTAATAAATCAATACTTACTTCATTAATTGTATCAGTTAATCTACTTAACTCATTTACAATATCTTCACTTTCAATATTGATATTAGTTTCAATCTTTTGTTTGGCAGGTTCAATATATCTGTTGGGTGCTAAAACATAATTGTTATCCTCGATAATGCTCAAGTCTACACTTTTACAAAAACCAGAAGAGTCTTTGTAATTTTCATGCTTTTCTTTCCAATTTTGATAAGTATCAGAAATCAATTCTATTTCTGTATCTCTTAAAATTCTATTTTTTCTCTTTATTAATTTACCTTTTCTACTACTATCAATAAATAGTACTTCTTTTTCAGGATTCAATTTGTCATTTGATCGCTTCCGTGAAATGAACCAAATACACGCGGCAATTTGAGTATTTGAAAACAAATGTGAGGGCAATGAAACAATGCAATCGATTAGGTTGGATTCAATTAATCCTTTGCGAATATTCGCTTCTTCTGCCGACATTGTAGAAAGTGAGGTGTCTGCAAGAACAAAAGCAGCAGTACCAGTTGTGCTTAGGTGATATGTAAAGTGTTGTACCCATGCAAAATTTGCATTAGAAACAGGAGGTACACCAAACTTCCAACGACCGTCTTTTTTTAGTAACTGACCACTCCAATCTCCATCATTGAAAGGAGGGTTTGCTATTATAAAATCTACCTTTAAGTCTTTGTGAGAGTTGTTGAGTAAAGACCCTTCGTTATTCCATTTAATCTGAGAGCTGTCAATTCCTCGAATTGCTAGATTCATTTTCGCTAGACGCCATGTAGTTTGATTGCTTTCTTGGCCGTATATGGATATGTCATTAATTTTTCCTTGATGGTCTTCAACGAACTTCTCTGACTGAACGAACATACCGCCAGAGCCACAACAAGGGTCAAATACACGACCTTTATAAGGTTTAAGCATTTGAACTAGTAATTCAACCACGCTTCTTGGTGTATAAAACTGACCTCCTTTTTTTCCTTCAGCTAGTGCAAACTCACCTAAAAAATATTCGAACACATGACCAAGAACATCTGCACTTTGAGATTTCGCATCTCCCAAGGCAATATTTCCAATCAAGTCAATCAGTTCTCCCAAACTAGTGGGGTCAAGGTTCTGTCGAGCGTAGACTTTTGGAAGTACTCCTTTCAAAGAAGTATTTTCCTTCTCGAGGGCGTCCATCGCCTCATCTACACTTTTACCAATAGTTGGTTGCTTGGCTTTAGAAAGCAAATATTTCCAGCGTGCTGTTTCGGGGACAAAAAATACATTTTCAGCTTTGTATTCGTCTTTATCTTCTGGGTCAGCTCCGGCATATTCGCCTTTACCTGATTTTAATTTGTCATATAGTTCTTCGAAGGCATCAGAGATATACTTTAAGAATATCAACCCTAGCACAACATGCTTATATTCAGCCGCATCTATGTTCTTTCTGAGCTTGTCAGCCGCTTTCCATAGCTGCTTCTCTAATGGTTCTTCAGTCGCTTGTGTCGTTATAGCCATTTATTTCTTCGTACTAATTATCAGTTCTTTAATATCTACATCCAGTATTTCGGCTATTTCACTCAAAATTTCTAGTCTAGGTTGCTGTCTGTTCTGAACATAACCGTTCACCATGTTGTAGCTCTTCCCCAGTTTTTCAGCCAACCAAGTCTGCTTAATCCCTTTCTCTTCGAGTACTTCCTTTATTCGGTTCATTTCCGTCTAAAATTATCCGTCCAAGATAATATTTAATTTTCAACTATCTCGTTTTTCAATATAAAAACCGTTCGAATTATTCTCTTTCTACGAGCGTAGGGAGATTTTAGCTCTTTTGGTTTTTCAGGGTTTGCAAAGAGCGTTGGCAAAAACCAAATGTGCTAATATGTGCGGCTGGCTTTTTTCGCATGAAACACAACATCTTGCTAAACCCAATATTGCGTTTAGCGGGTTCAATCTTTAACTTATTATTGTGTTTTAACCGCATCATTATGCAAAAAGCCCAATTATTAGAATCCGCAAAACAAAAGCTTGTAATTCGTAATTATAGCAATCAAACTATTGCATCTTATTTGTCTGCTATAAGCCATTTTGCCAGCTGGCTCATTACAGTCAAAGTTACAAAAGTAAATGATGACGTTGTTGAAAAGTATTTATATAATTTAATACATACACAATCGCGATCTATTTCTTCCATGAAGCAAACAATTGCTTCGTTAAAATTTGTTTTTTCTGAAGTATTAAATAGGGACATTCCTTCTGCCTTAAACATTCGATTTCGAAAAGAAGAAAAAATTCCCGTTGTCCTCTCAGAATCGGAAGTAGCACGTATTTTGAATTCTGTGAAAAATTTAAAACATAAAACGATTTTAATGACAGTTTATTCATCGGGGATTCGTTTAAACGAACTTATTTCTCTCCAAATAAAAGATATAGATTTTGATCGAAATCTCATTGTTGTTAAAATGGGAAAAGGGAAAAAGGATCGCCAGTCTGTTTTGTCGAAATCATTGAAAATGGTTTTAAAGCGCTATTTGCTAGAATATCATCCGTCACACTATTTATTCGAAGGGCAAAAAGGGGGGAAGTATAGTGCCAGTTCTGTCCAAGCGATTATGAAAAAGGCAGTGAATAAAGTTGGCATTAAAAAGCATGCAACTGTTCATACATTACGCCATAGTTTTGCGACGCATTTATTAGAAAATGGAACAGATATTCGATTTATTCAAGAATTGTTAGGGCATAAAAGATTAGAAACAACACAAATATACACACACATTTCTAAAGTGTCATTCAACCGAATTAAAAGTCCATTAGATAGATTAAAAATCGATAAATAACATGTTTGAATTCATCACCAATTATTTCGTCCCCAAGACCAAAGAATCGGCCCAAATCTACCGAACAAAAATTGGTGTCTTTGAAGGTTGGGTTTCAGTCCTCGTTAATGGAATTCTTTTTGTTATAAAATTAGCGATTGGAATTATGGTGGGCGCCGTTAGTCTCATCGCAGATGCAGTCCATACTTTGAGTGATGTTATATCATCAGGTGTGGTTATTTGGGGATTTAAACAAGCGGAAAAACCTGCAGATGTTGAACATCCTTATGGACATGGGCGGGCAGAATATATTGCCACTTTAATTATCGCTATTTTGTTGGTAGTTGCAGGAATTGAATTTATTCAAGTGGCCATTGACAGAATTAGAAATCCAGAATTAGTATCTTCTGAATGGTGGATGGTTGTTGCTTTGGGTGTCACCATCCTTTTAAAAGAGGTAACAGCGCGATATGCAGAATTTTTATCGTCAAAGATAGCCTCGGGAACACTCCATGCCGATGCATGGCACCATCGTTCCGATGCAATTTCGAGTCTATTGGTGGTAATTGCATTGGTCGCCGGTAATTTTGGTTATCCTGCCGTAGATGGTTGGGCGGGATTGGGCGTTTCTCTATTTTTAATTTATACCGGTTATGAGATTGCCAAAGAGGCTGTGGATGATCTCATCGGTAAACCGCCTTCATCTGAAGAGGTGGAAACTATTCGCCAAATTGTTTTGGATGTGAATGGTGTATTAGGTGCCCATGATATTATTGTTCATAGTTATGGTCATGATAAATTTGTAAGCATTCATGTTGAGATTGATGCAATAAAATCCACCGGAGAAGCGCACGATATTTCAGAAGAAGTGGAGTCTCGGCTTGAAGCATCATTGGGCGTGGAACCTACCATTCATTTGGACCCAGTCCATCCCAATGATCCCCTTGTGCAGGATGTGATGAACCATTTATCCAGCATTACTTCCCAAGATGATCGGGTAACGGATTTTCACGACATCAGGGTGGTGAATACTGAAAATCACCAAGTTATTTTATTTGGGACTAATATGAAAATTGGGACAACTCAGAAGGATATTGTTGCTTGCAACCAAGGACTTGAAAAAAGTTTAAAAGAAAAATTTAATAACTATGAGGTGCAGATCAAAGTATCGCCTATGCACCGTTTTTGATCAGGATATTTCGCCAGAGTAAAACCGTTTTTCTTGGCCATTTACTTCTAATACAGCCGATCCTGTTTCACCCAAAGATTTAAAAATGCCATTGATCATTTCGTCCCCGTTATGAAAGTGTACCGTTTCGTTTAAATGGCCGCAAGCAGCTTCCCAATGGGATTGGATCGTTTTAATATTTTCAGGAAGTCCATCGATTAGAGGTTCTAGCGTATTTAATATTTCTGCTAAAACCCTTTCGCGCTGGAAAAATATATTGGATTGAATATGCATAGATGTGGCGGAAGTTTGGAGTGATTGGTCAAAATCATCCATGGTTTCATTCACATTGAGTCCGATGCCAATTACGGCTTGATTTAATTTATTCCCTTTTACTTTTGACTCACAGAGAATGCCGCCCACTTTTTTCCCGTTTAGGATAAGGTCGTTGGGCCATTTCAATTTTACATCCGTATTAAAATTCAACAGCGCTTTTTGAACGGCCAGTCCAGATAAGATAGGAAGCCAACCGGAAAGATTCGCATTTAAATCATGAAGAAGAATGAGGGAGAAGGTGAGGCTTTTATCAGCAGCTGCAAACCATTTACGATCGGCTCGGCCTTTGCCACTAAATTGATTGTCTGTAACAATAAGGGCACCCGACTGGGCGCCCTCAATAATAATTTCCCAAGCTTCAGAATTGGTGGATTCCAGCCGGGTATAATATTCAATCTGTTGACCAAATATCCTGGTTTTCAGGTTGGCCTGGACCAGGTTGGTAAACAACATGGTGTTTTAAGCGTTGGGGTCTAACTTTTCACGCAGTTTCAAAGTCATACCGGGATTTAATATACCGGCATTGGCTTTGATTGTTTCTTCATTATCCCAAAGAAGAATGATCCATGATTTTGCATCGCCATATTTATTCCCTGCGATATTCCAAAGATTGTCACCAGTCTGAACAGTGTATTCTGTATAAGTCGGTTCAGCTGTTTTTGCGGAGAGACGTTCCTTTTGAAGATTTAGAAAATGATAGGGAAATATGATATTTGGGTTTTCGCCAATTTCATTTTTATTCCATGCGTAGATCTGACGCCACAGGCGAAAATCGCCATATTCTCTTTTTGCGATTTTAATCAAAAAGTCGCCGGGCTCTATCATTTGCTTTTCCCATGCGAAATCTGGGAATAAAACTTCAGGGTCAACCTTAATTTCTTTTTTTGGTTTCTCTGAAACTATTTTTTTATCCTTATCAACATCGGCAGCAGGTCCGTGTTCCGGTATATCGGTTGAATTCGTTTCTTCAATAACTTCTGGTTTGGCAGCAAAAGTTGCTTCTTGTGGTGTTGGGAGTTCGGCACGTTTTACTTCACTAGAATTTTGTGTTGCATCTGTATCTTGGAGTTCCAGAGCCGGGGCCGTTTGTTTTCCACAGGAAACTATAAATAGGAGTGTTACGCTTGCGAGAATCTTTTTCATAATCTATGCCTTATTTTTTTAAAAAGGGATGATAACTAAGTAAGAACTTAATAATACTTAATTAGTTTAAACATGTTCCAAATTGAAATAATATGCTTCAAAACAGTGTTTTATTTTAGATGTAAGAAAAAATATATAAAATAAAAATAATGTTGATTTAGGTTAAAATTCTCCAAATTGGGATCGTAATGAATCTGCCACCTCACCTAATGTACATTCAGCGCGAATACAGTCAATAATGGCAGGCATTAAATTATTCTCAGAATTGGCTACGGATTGCAGCACAGTTAGCTTTGATTGAACGGAACCATTATCCCGATCTTCCTTAAACTTTAGGACGCCATCAATTTGATTTTTTACCGATTCTTGGTTGATTTCCTGAAGGTCAGATTCTGATTCATCATCTTCTTCAAAACTATTTACACCAACAATCTTATTGTCTTTGCTATCCACGGACTTCTGGTATTCATAGGCACTTTTACCAATCTCACTTTGAACCCATCCCGCCTTGATGGCAGAAATTGCGCCACCCATATTGTCAATTTTTTCAATGATTGCCAAAGCTTCTTCTTCTAAATCTGATGTGAGTTTTTCTATCACTTCACTACCACCCAGTGGATCTACAAAATTTGTAACACCCGATTCATGGGCAATCACCTGTTGGGTTCGTAGGGCCAATTTCGCAGAATTGTCTGTAGGCAATGCTAATGCTTCATCAAATGCATTCGTATGTAATGATTGGGTCCCGCCCAGAACCGCGGATAAAGCTTGAATTGTAGTGCGCACCACATTATTATCTACTTGTTGCGCTGTTAGTGTGGAGCCACCGGTTTGGGTGTGAAATCGGCATAGCATGGCTTTTTCATCTGTAGCACCAAAGCGATCTTTCATGATTTTTGCCCAAAGGCTTCGGGCAGCTCGGAATTTTGCTATTTCAGTTAGAAAATCATTATGAGCGTTAAAAAAGAATGAAAGCCTTTTTCCAAAAGCATCTACTTTTAATCCTTTATCTATGGCAGCCTGAACGTATGCAATTCCATTGGCGATTGTGAAAGCCAGTTCTTGGGCGGCGGTGGATCCCGCTTCCCGTATGTGGTAACCAGAAATGGAAATCGTATTCCATTTAGGGACATGATCTGCGCAAAATGAAAATACATCCGTTACCAGTCGCATAGACGCTTCCGGTGGATAAATGTAAGTTCCTCGTGCGATGTATTCTTTTAATATATCATTCTGAATCGTGCCGTGAAGTTTGTCCGGGGCGACGCCATTTTTTTCTGCAGACACAATGTATAAAGCCAACATAGTTGCTGCCGTGGCATTTATGGTCATGGATGTGGACACTTGATCTAGTGGTATATCCTTAAATAATCGATCTATATCCCGGATGGAAGAAATGGGGACACCCACTTTTCCCACTTCTCCTTCTGCCATGGAATGATCTGAATCATATCCTATTTGTGTGGGTAGGTCAAAGGCCACTGATAGTCCCGATACTCCTTGGTCTAGAAGATAACGATAGCGTTGGTTGGATTCTTCAGCAGAAGTAAATCCAGCATATTGGCGCATGGTCCAAAGCCTATCCTGATACATATTGGGATAGATGCCACGGGTGAAGGGGAATTGACCTGCTTTATCCGCCACTATTTCATTCCGCGATCTTTTTTAATGTTTTGATAAGCATCATTCACTGCTTTGAATTTTTCTTCTGCCAAACTGATGAGGTCTTTACCTAAGTGTCCCACTTTATCGGGGTGATATTTTGTAGCCATTTTCCGATAAGCTTTTTTTACGTCACTATCAGAGGCGGAAAGGTCTACTTCTAAGATGGTGTAATCAGAAAGTGTATCTCTAAAAAACATGGCCCGGATGGAATCAAAATCACCTTCATTAATATTTAGATAACGGGCGATAGTATGGATAACCTTCACTTCGTCTGGGTGGACATGACCATCCGATTTTGAAAGTCCAAATAATACATGAATTAATTCCAATCGGCTGGGGTGATCCATAGAACGGACGATTTGCCGGCACACATCCTTGAGTGGATAATCTTGTTTCACAATATCCTTGAACAGGGTCATAAAATCCCGAACTTGTTTTTGACTAAATTGCTTGGATAGGAATTGTTTTACATAATCCAGTTCAGATTTCAGCATTTGTTTGTCCGCTTTCATCACAGCCGAAAACAGAACCAATAAGGATACAATAAAGTCTCCCGGTTGGGTTTGAGGATAATCACTGGATTGGTAAGCGCCCCCATAGGTGCCGCTGGCTTGTGCTGACATCCCGGCCAAAGAATAACCGATTATGGCACCAATTGGACCGCCCAAGACCCATCCCAGGCCTCCCCACAACATTTTTTTACCGACACTCACGTAATTTTATCCTTTCAAGAGTTGGCGAAGTTAATACTATTTTCTTTGTCTTAAGAAAGCAGAAGAATCCAAAGTAAACGAATTATGGAAGTTTCAAAGAAAACAAAAGCAGCCCTTTGGTGGCATCGACTACGGAAAAAAAATAATTATGGGACCGATACCTTTTCATTGTCTCCTAACGGGAGGGGTGTCTACAGGTTCCTGATTATTCTCCCGGAACATACTACCCAATCAGAATTGGCAAAACGATTTGTCTTTTCCATGCGTAATGCTCTAGGTCCAAAGGATATTAATAAAGTACAGATTCTTGGCCCTGCTCATGTTGGTAATCTATTAAACTTAGAAGATTTTCGTGATTTTATATTATATACAGAGGCAGATCTAAATCGTTGGGGCCTCCCGGGAAAAAAGTTGAATTGGGCTTGCCAGCGAATCCAAGCGGATGCAGTTTTGGATTTGAATCAGGATTTTGCGCCTGTTTCCGCGACGATTTGTTCCGAGGTGAATGCACCATTAAAAGTGGGTTTTTATAGTGAAGAGGGAGAGGATTATTTTAATGTAATGATTCGTCGCCATGGAAGCGACTTGATGGAAAGTGGTTTTAAGGAAATATTTCAAATAATGGGAATACGATGAATATATATGTTTACGAAGATCAATCGGCATTGAATTTTGATCCGATTTCACTTACAAGGGCATCATTTGATATTCGGATTGGGGCTGAAACTTTCTTGGAGCGAATTCAGTCCATTTTTCCAGATGAAAAGATTTCTTTATTCGTAAGAGACGAATTAAAGGATGTAACCGCAGAGAGACACCCCGGTTTAGCTGTCAATCCAAATTCTGTTGAAGATGGCTTATGGCTTTTGGGAAATGTGATATGGGATGAAACTGCTGCAAGCTTATTCCAAAAAGAGGATATAGTATTTTATTCAAATCAAAATATCATCGGTGCAAATCTTTCAAAAAATGATGGAAATAAATGGATCAAAATGGGTGGACCAAATAAGACTGAACCACCTTTAGAAAATAAAATAGAGTTTGAAGCAGCTCATTGTCAATATCTTTGGAATATTTTGGGGCAGATTTCACAAACAATTTTTTCTGAGTCTCAGCAATTTCAAAATAAATTTAATGCGTCAAAATATCCCAATGCTGTTTTCATGAATGAAGAACAGGTATTTGTTGGGGATGCCACGATTCAACCTACGACATTGATTAATGCTGAAAATGGACCGGTAATAATTGATGATGGCGTATTGATTTATGGCCAAACTTATTTAGAGGGGCCATTATATGTTGGTCCCGGTTCCGTGATTAAACCATTTACCCAACTTAAAAATTCAATAATTGGTCCAGAATGTAAAATCGGTGGTGAGGTAGATACTGTTATTATTCAAGGGTTTACCAACAAGGTTCACGATGGACATCTAGGTGATTCCTTTTTGGGTGAGTGGGTAAACCTTGGTGCCGGAACCCAAAATAGTAATCTAAAAAATAATTATGCTTCGGTTAAAGTCCAGGTAAATGATAAAAGTGTAGATACAAAATCATTACACATTGGCTGCTTTATGGGAGACCATGTAAAAACAGCAATCGGTACCGTTATAAATACAGGAACCTTAATTGGGCCGGGAGCCATGATTGCGACAGATGGCTTTCCACCGAAGACGATTCGACCATTTACATGGTACGTAAATGGTAAACATCGAAAAGTAATGCTTGACAAATTCATTGAAACTGCATATCATGTAAAAGAAAGAAGGGGTCAAGAGCTCACAAATGGTGAAAAAACATTGCTTAAAAAAATGCAAAATAAGCGATGAATAATTGTTGCTGAGTGAATTGACTCCGATTATATTCGTGTCCCATTTTAGAGGAAAAAATTCATGTTAGAAGGCATAATCTGCCCTGTATGCGAAGCCACTTTGGATGAAGTGGATATTAAAGAATCACTGGTTTGCAAAAATTGTAAAACAGATTTAAAAGATAGAAAATTTCTGGACTTCCTAGAATTTCTCATGACCAATGGCATGGTAGAAGACTTGGATTTCTTTGATCAAAAGGTTTACAGTGAAGATGTAGAACGTCTTGAACCGGATGATGAAGAAGATGTTGATCCTGCTCAATTTGAGAAGAAAAAAGATATTTTCAGTTTATACGAAGGCGAAATAGAAATGTATAAACAAAAGGCCGAAGATGAAGAAATAAAAGGCTATGAAGATTTTGAAGGTATCGAAGAAGAGTGGGAAGATTTCAACCAGCGAGATTTCAAAGGATCAACCAAAAGTTCATAATCATGGAAGATAATAAGAATATTCAGCAAATTAATATTGAACTCTCTCAGGAAGTGAGTGAAGGAGAATATGCTAATTTTGTGGTGGTTACCCATTCACCGGCAGAATTTGTCATGGATTTTACTAAGATTCTTCCCGGCGTCACTAAGGCGCGGGTTCATTCTCGGGTGATAATGGCGCCCCAACATGCCAAAGCATTTTTAGCGGCATTGGGTGATAATATTAATAAGTTTGAACAGAAAAATGGTGAAATTACACCACCGGCCAATAATGGATTTGGTGAATATCCAATCACCCCCCCAGAAGGATCACTACCTAATTAGTAGAGAATCCACTTTGCGCCCCTTTTTAATTCCCTCATTTTAATTATAACCCACAGGCTGAGGACAGCCCAGGAAAGACCATAGCCTAGCAATCCTCCGAAAATAATATCGGCGGGATAATGCACACCAACATACACGCGGCTGAAAGCAATCATGGTTGCAATGGTGAAAAAGACTTTATTATAGCGCTCGTAGAAATAGCTGAAAACTACCGCTGCCGCAAACATATTGGCAGCATGAGAAGAAACAAAGCCGTACTTGCCACCTTTCCCCATTAAAACTCTAATTCCTTCTGTTAATTCATGGCTGGGTCTGAGGCGCTGAAAAAATGGCTTCAAGATTGAGGCAGATGTATAGTCCGCCAATCCAACAGAAACTATTAAAATCACTACGCAGATTTGTCCTCGACGACCGCCTTTTATAGCCAAATAGAAAACAATGAATAAAATTGGAACGGCCCAGATATTCTGATTGGTAATTATTGGCATTAAAAAATCAAAGATTGGATTGGCTGTAGTCGTGTTGAAAAAGTGAAAAATCGCCTTATCTACATTTATGAAGAATTCTAACATGGTGGAAATTAAGGTAAAATTTCTTTTAAAAAACACTTGACCGAGGAGAAATGCTGAGATAATTTTTCGTCTACTTATAGCAGGATTGTAACTAAAGAAGACTGGTTGTTCCCCCGCTCCCAGGATTCCTACAATCCTGCTTCTATTTTTAGAAAAAAGAAAAGGCCCCCGGTTACGGAGGCCTTTTTTATTTAGATTTGATATTTATAAAGTGCTTAAAATCGGGCATTGAGTTTTAGTGTAATGTGCCGACCTAATTTTGGTCCGCCAACAATTTCACGGTGGACATCGCCATTGAGATTATTAATATTAAGCAATAAGTCATATCGCTTACCGAAACGATATCCTACCATGGAATCCACAACCAGATATTGCTCAATAATCCCATAATGCACGCCGGCGGCCCATTCAAATTCAGGGATGTATCGAAATCCAATATTTCCGTGGAATCCTATTTCAGAATTATAAGCTAGCTTACCATTCACTTTAAACTTTGGTGCATTGATGGGGTCATAATCCCGTGTTAAGAAATTCCAAAAGCGTGTTTTACCCAAATATGAAAAATTAATATCTGCTGTAATCTGTGGCGTAATAAAGGTGTAAAAACTAGCATCCAATCCCCACAAACTCACGGCGCCATAGTTGATATTGGTCAACATTAAATTAACAGGATTATCAAAATCAACTGAGTCGTCAGACCACCAAGCACCCAAGGTGTCACCATTGGAAATGACCAATTCAGTACCCTTCCGTGCTGCGGGATCTTTATTCCACCAACCGCTTGGAATTATACTCCATTTAGATGATCCTCTTTCAATATAGTAGGCGCCAGGTATGCCATCGCCCCCATCTTTAATACCACTATGATTAGAAGTAGGAATGAATCCAAGTATAGCCGGATCGGGGTTATCTACAGAATAAAAGCCGTTGGACGTATCCAACACAACGGGAGTTACCCAGGTTAAATCACTAACAAAATCGCTGTATTTGCTATAGTAAAAATCGAAAGTGGCGCGAGTTCGTTCACCCACAAAACCAGCATAGCCAAATTCGTAAGTCCATACTTCTTCAGAACGAACGGGATCCAAATATTTATAATCTTCTTCATGAACAAAGGCATGAGGTCTGCCCAGAACCGCCGGTATAAAAAGTACAGATTTTTCTGGCATATTTGCCCATCGGAACTCAGATGGTGAACCATCCCGCACATCATACATCATAAGATTGCCATCGGTATTTCGGGTATAACCATAGCCATCTTTGTTGCCTCGGGCTTTTACAGGAAAGATGGAATATTGGGCCGCTAAAACATCCAAGTACAAGCCTTGAGATGATGGCGTATTAAAGGCTCTGGCTGCAGTTAATCGGAATGTTTGGTTGTCTTTAGGTTTCCACATCAATCCAAATTTGGGAGAAATCTGTGGGGAAAAATTAGCTGTCTCCATCGTAAGTGGATCAAGAATAAAGGGAATACCATTTTCATCCAGTAAACCACTGTGAAGATCGATCCGACCTGATATGATTAGCTCAAAATGATCGGAAAGTTTGGATTGGGATTGACCATAAAGACCGAATTCGTTGGTGACAAATAATTCATCCCACTCATCTATTTCTCCATCACCATCATTATCTTTTCCATCTTCGTCAAAACTAATTGGATTATTACCACCAGACCCATCAGGAAGTATCGTACCAAATGTTTTGGGCATGGTCCGTTGATAATCTCCACCCCAGATTAGTTTGGTATTGAGAAAATTGAAATCAAGATTGTGCTGGAATTGTAGATGAAAAAATTTGGACTGATCCCATACAACACCACCGGTTCTCATATTGCGTGTTGTACCAGAAATGCTTGTATTCAGGTAGGCCTGGGCAAACCAGTTTTTATAGATCCATCGAGTTTGAAAGAATTGATAGATCCAGTCATCGGCCAAGTAACGACCGATTCCTGTTATATTAATATTTGTTGCCTGGGCAAAACCATAATTTAAGCTGACAAAATGTTCCGGGGAGAAATCATAATCCATCCGCAAATCGAAACGGGTATTTTTAATGTCAAAATTGGGCATATCATCCACGCCATCATTATTGCGGTCCCGGATTATATTATCGGAACCAAGATAGGTCGTATCCACAATACCATCGCCATCACGATCTACTTCAATATCCCAACCCTTCCACCAAGCATTTCCATCTTCAAAATAATCATCCAATTTATCGCCATCGCCAAAATCATCATTTTGCCATTGATTATAATGGGCTGTTCTTTCCGCATGTTCAATATATTCCCAATCATGGGCAGAAAAATTGACCAAAGACACTTTATAGGCAAAGTTTCCTATTTGCTGGGAATGGCGAACTTGTGCTTTTGCAAAATTTCTTGTTCCGCCTGTAAATCCAATAACTGTACCCAGGGATTCTTGGGGACGTTTTGATATAATGTTAACCACACCTGCATGCGCATTAGGGCCATAGAGAGAAGAAGAAGGACCTAAAACCACTTCAATCTGTTTTACATCATCAGAGGTGAGGGGAATAACGTTGTAGGCGATTAATCGCAGGGAGGGGACATTGGCCATCCGTCCATCTGTTAATGTGAGTAAACGGCTACTAAAGCTTGAATTAAACCCACGAGCGCTCAGATTGTAACTGTCTAGTCCAGAAGCAGTAAAATCAACTCCTTTTATATTTTTGAAATAATCCCCCAAGTTGGGATTGCTTGCATTACGAATTTTTAATTCTGATATAATGGAAATAGCTGCAGGAGCATCGGTAATTTTTTCCCGTTTGCCGCGACTGGCTGTAACCACATATTCTTGTAGCTGAATAGCAGAAACAGAAAGTTGAACATTAAATGTATTTGGGCTCTGGGTAGAAATATTGATTTTTCCCTTGAACTCACTATAACCGATATAGGTGACTTTAATATCGAAAGGTCCTTCAGGAATTTTCTTAATAGTATAATGGCCGTTGAAGTCCGTAGCGGCACCTGTATTTAAACCAGAACCGTTAATGATTACATTAGCGCCAATTAAGGGATTACCAGTGTTTTTGTCGGTAATTACACCTGTTAAACTGGTTTTTTGGGAGAAGGCAAAGATAACGCTTAATAGAAAAATGGAGATTATTTTTTTCATCTGTGTCCTATTCTGTTTATCTTCAAAAAAAAAATAGGGGTGATCCAAAGACCACCCCCACCTCTATGAACGATACACTTGCGAGGTATCAAAGAGTAATTTTATTCAGCAGCTGTCCACTGGGATTCGAATGAGATTGTTTCATCCACCGGGATACAAACACCACTTTTGAGTGTAAATCTCATTTTACCACCGGATGCAGTGGCCAATCCTGCTAAGGCAAAATCGCCAGCACTGTCATCTGTTGGTACAGGCTGTGCTGGATTTGAGCTATTAACCAACATGGCGTAAGGTATGCCAAATGCGGATACGGTACCACCACTGGCCAAGTTGTCATAATGCATGTAAGCGACCATATCTGCAGGTGTAATATTTCCATCACCATCAAGGTCCGTTAATGGATTTTTAACATCGGCTACTTTTAAGGATGTTTCAGCAACAATATTGAAAGCATACCATGTTAAAAAGTTGCCCCACGAAGCGAGTTTGCCACTTGGATCATAGATATAGGCTTCTTTTGTTGTAACAAGAGCACCAGTTGCATCTTTATCTGCGTGGGGATCTTCAGCAATTGTGAATGCATCAACAACGGTATTCCGTGGTAATGCGTCAATACCTGAGATTACACGGTCATCGGCTTCGCTCCATGAATCCATCACTTCTGTGTAGCGGGAGCTGTGAGCGTCGCGATCTAAAAAGTCAATCGTCATTGTGCCCGCATCACCATCCACGGTAAGTGTTCCATCCGAGAAGGGGGGAAGCACTTGTTCAATATCGACTGCTGGCGCAAGGGCCACTTGATGTTTGCCGGTACTGTAATAGTCAAATGTGACCGTATAGTCACCCTGGTCGTTGATCTGGGGAACAGTTAAATATGGTGCACAAGTTTCTGTATTCAGACGAATGGAAGGATAAGTACCGGTAATTTTATAGGTACCCGGTTTATCCTTGCTGGGTGCATCGTCAAAAACACCTTTCATTGATATGCCGTAAGCAGCGAGTGCTGCAGTATTTAAATCATTGGTTCTTGGGAAGCCCGGTGAATTATCGCCCGCTTTCCAGGATGCCAGATCTTGACTCGTGGCGCCAGCTACCATAGCCGCATCTGCGCCAGTGGCTGCGGCAAAACCTGCAGCATCATTCCATGAAGCTACCAAAGTGTAAGCATCAGCAGAATTCGCCACGCCATCTTTGGTCACAACAGTTCGGGAGTAAGTTCCTTTAAGACCAGATAAGGTCCAAGTTCCTACCACGTCACCAAAAATTGGGGGATCTTCATCTTTATCACAGGCAGAAAAGACAATCATTCCTGCAAGTAGAATCGAGGATGTTTTAAAGAGTTTTGTTTTCATAATCTATCCTTTTGAGTATTCGTTCATTTTATATATTGTTAATTACTATTGCCAATTTCAGTATTACCTCGCAAGAGTTACTGAAATGCATGTTCAAAAGCTACAGCTTTCCTAAACTGTGGTCAAATCTTTTTTTATAGGGAAATTTTAAGATTATTATCTACGAGTAAGCCATCTTTTCAGCGACCATAAAAGTATGATTATCCCTAAGAAAAAGAGCAAATGGCTAAAGATGAAATTCATTATGGTTTCCATACATTTAATATAAGAACCGTATGAAAAATCTATTACACAAATTAATTAGTCCAAAATTAATCTACTTTTCATGACTAACTCATTGTTTGTGTAAAAATTTGTCCCTTGGGGGAAACATTGTTCATTCTTTATTATCTCAAAAATTGGTGGTGCAAGATTGTAATAGACCGACCAGTCGGTTTATAGCTTGAATTTTCCTCGGCATTCAACATAACTTTAACTAAAATTAAATGGTCTTTTTAATACCATTATTCATATTCACAGGAAATTAATACCATGAAAATTGCCGTTTTAGTAAAACAAGTACCCGGGTCTGAATCGCCCCTGCCCATCCAATCTGATCAAAAATGGGTGGATGAAGGTGCTGTTGCCTATGTCATGAACGAAAGTGACAATTATGCATTAGAAGAAGCGCTCCAGATCAAAGAAGCCAATGGCGAAGGTGAAGTGGTAGCAGTTAGCCTTGGTCCGATTCGAATCCAAAAAGTCATTCGGGAAGCTTTGGCTAAAGGTGCCGACAGGGCTATCCATATTCAAATGGAAACGGCCGGTGCCGTTGACCCTCTTACCACGGCAGGATTGTTTGCGGATGCATTAAAAGCAGAAAATTTTGATTTAATTTTTTCAGGTCTCCAGTCCGATGATGTGGGTATGGGGCAAACTGGTGTAATTCTTGGTGAAATGATGGGGATGGCTACTGCATCCTTAGCCATGGCAACTGAGGTGGGCGATGGTAAAATTAAGGTGAAACGTGAGCTGGAAGCAGGGTGGTTTCAATGGGTGTCCCTCTCGCTACCTGCAAGTGTAACTATTCAATCAGGGTTGAATACGCCAAGATATCCGTCATTAAAAGGTATCATGGGCGCCAAAAGAAAAGAGATTAAAGTGGTGGAGTCGAACGCCGGCGATGGTAAGCAATCTCTTGAAAAAGTTTATGTACCTCAAAGTGAAAAACAGACCGTTATGATCGAGGGAACTGTGGATCAAATGGTAGAAAAATTGATCGACACATTCCGTAACGACATTAAAGTACTATAGGGGGAATCATGGATATTTTAATCATACTTGAAGACAGTAATGGTAAAATTCACCGCATGGGATTAGAATCTATTGTTGCGGCGCAAAAAATGGCTAGTGGATTGGGCCTCACAATGGGCGCTGTTGTTATGGGCGCCAATGGAGACGCTTTAGCCAACGAAGCTTCCGCATATAATATAGGAGAAGTCATTAAAGTAAATGATGACCTTTTAGTATCATATTCATCCGATGGTTACGCTGAAGCGGTAAAACAAATAATTGAACAGGAAAATCCAACATATGTATTGTTTGGCCATACCTACCAAGTTCGGGATTTTGCCCCAAAAGTCAGCGCTAAATTGATGAAACCGTTTCTAGTAGATAATGTGGCTTTTAGCACCGATGGTGGCAAAGTTGTTTTCACGAAACAAATGTTCAATGCAAAATTGTTCTCTGATGTTACCCCAAATGGTGACGGCCCATATTTGGTAAGTTTTCAATCAGCTGCATTTTCTGCAGATAAGATTGAAACTGGATCGGCAGCGGTTAGAGATGGTTCCATAGCCTTAGACGCATCCATGATCAAGACCGAATCAGAAGACCCATTCCAAGAAGAAGCTGGCGGCGTGGACCTTACATCGGCAGAATTGATTGTTTCCGTCGGAAGGGGAATCGGGAAGGAAGAAAATATTCCATTAGCACAAGCATTAGCTAAAGCATTGGGTGCCGAGTTGGCATCCTCTCGACCGGTGGTGGATGCAGGATGGTTACCATCTGCACATCAAGTGGGTAGTTCGGGACAATCGGTTTCACCCAAAATGTATTTGGCCTTAGGCATATCCGGTGCAATCCAGCATGTGGTTGGGATGAAAGGATCTAAGAATATTGTCGCCATCAATAAAGATCCGGAAGCGCCCATCTTTGAGATTGCTGATTATGGTGTAGTTGGAGATGTCTTAGAAATTGTACCCAAATTGACTGAAGCATTGCAGTAATAATCTAAATGCTCTCAAATCTCGAACGTATCCTTTTTGTAATACTCGTTACCGTCTCTATGGGACTTGCGTGGGTTACTTTTCGGCGTATGTTCAAGGTTATCGGCCGTGGATCTAACCCCATTGATTGGGCAAAAGCTCTTGCCAACTGGCCAAAAGGATTATCCGTATTCTTAAGCCAAAAAACCCTTTTTAAAACGAGACCGATTATTGGTGCCATTCACGCCGGCGTAGCTTGGGGGTTTACGCTATATTTATTGGTGAATGTGATTGATGTCCTCTATGGCATGGTTCCCGGATTTCACTTTTTCCCCAACAATATTATTGGGGATATATACCGATTTTTCGTAGATATTTTTAGTATGATTGTCATTATTGGGGTGGTTATGTTTGTGGTCCGACGATTTATCACGAAAGATGAAAGATTGGTCACTAATGAACCAGTTCTCTTGAGTGAATCTGCCCGAAAAGGAATTAAACGAGATTCCTTTATTGTAGGTGTATTTATTATTCTTCATGTTGGTTTTCGATTTGTGGGCGCCTCATTTGAAGTGGCTATCGAGGGTGCCGATTGGAGCCAGCCCGGCGCAACACTTTTAGCTTCTGCATGGGGCGGACTGTCACCTGAGTCTCTTGTCTTTGGTGAACACTTAGGTTGGTGGATGGCATTAGGTTTAATCTTGGGATTCATGCCTTATTTTCCTTATTCTAAGCATGCCCATTTATTTATGGGTCCCCTGAATTATATGGCCCAGGTCGATCGCAAATCACCTTCAACTTTGGAGCTCATGGATCTGGAAGATGAAGATGCGGAACAGTTCGGCGCGGCGAAAATAGAACATTTACCACAAAAACAACTTTTGGATGGCTATGCATGTATCATGTGCAATCGCTGCCAGGATGGGTGTCCCGCCTATCAAACGGGAAAAGAACTTTCACCTTCTGCCTTGGAAATTAATAAGCGATATTATTTTAATGAAAATGTGAAAGAGTTTTCTGAAGGTGCCGAAAGTATAGATAGTCTTTCAAAATGGATGCTGTCAGAAGAGGCGGCATGGTCCTGCACAACATGTGGATTCTGTATTGAAGTTTGCCCTGTGGGGAATGAACCAATGGTAGATATCCTCCGCATGCGCCAAGATTTGGTTCTCATGGAGAGTAATTTCCCTCGGGATGCAATGGAAGTATTTGATAAGATTGAGAATTATGGCAATCCATGGGGTATGTCTCCCCAGGATCGTGAAAAGTGGACCGAAGGAATGGAAGTCCCGAAAATGCGTGATAAAGGATCGGCAGAATATTTATACTGGGCGGGCTGCTCCGGCGCTTATGATGACCGGGGAAAAGACATTTCGAAATCCGTAGCAAAAATTATGAACAAAGCGGGGGTGGATTATGCCATCCTTGGGAATGAAGAAACATGTACTGGTGATTCAGCCCGACGAATTGGGAATGAGTATTTATTCCAGATGCAGGCCACGCAAAACATGGAGAATTTTGAAAAGTACGGCGTAAAGAAAATTGTTACTCAATGTCCCCATTGCTTAACCACATTGAAAAATGATTATGGTGAAATGGGCGCCGAACTGGAAGTTATTCACCATTCTGAATTCATTGCTGATCTGATAAAAGAAGGGAAAATCAGTCCAGATAATTCTTTAGAAGAGGATGTAACTTTTCATGATGCTTGTTATGTAGGACGCCATCATGGGGAATACGATGCGCCAAGAGATGTGCTTAATTCTGTTATGGGTGACAATGCCAAAATTGTGGAAATGCCACGGAATAAAGAACAGAGTTTTTGTTGCGGTGCCGGCGGTGGCAATATGTGGTACGAAATCGACAAAGGTAAAAGGATCAATGTGGAACGATTTGAAGAAGCAATCGAAACGGGGGCCAAAAAAGTAGCCACATCCTGTAATTTTTGTATGATTATGATGGAAGATGCTCGCAAGGTTACGGGCCAAGATGAAACCATGGTAGTTTTCGATATTGCCGAATTGGTTGCCGATCGCATTTAAATTTTATCGCCATCATGGCAAACAATAATCACTTTTATTTTCCCTTTGAAAAAGGAATAAAAAACTACGATTCGGAAACCATTGAGAATCTATCCGAATATGAAAAATATCAATTGTCATTTCATCCGGAACGACCCAAATATTTAGACTATTTATCTATTTTTAATAACCCAGAGGAATGTCTTAAGCGTGATATATTTGGCGCCTGTTTAATTCAGGTACACAGGGCAGATTTTAATGAAATTCCTGTCATGCTTATCGGCCAACAAAGTGGGCCAACATCCGATTATAAAAAATTCCAAAATATAGTGTCTGATTCAGAATTGGTCCGCAGTTGGAACCATGGTATGCCTACTCCCGCCAGTTATGAAAAAGCAATTGAAGCAGTAGAAATCGCCAATACAGAAAATCGGATAATAATAATTTTTGTGGATACACCCGGTGCTGATCCTACGGAAGAATCAGAAGCAGGTGGTATTGCTTGGAAGATTGGGGGAACAATCAAGGCATTGGTGAATTCTAAAATGCCTACAATTTCTGTCATTATTAATAGGGGATGCAGTGGGGGCGCGATTGCATTAACTGGAACAGATATTACTTTAGCCATGGAAAATTCAACATATTTGGTGATTTCGCCGGAAGCTTGCTCGTCTATTTTATTTCACGACCGCCATCATGCCAACGAGGCAGCAGAGATTAGCCAAATTACTTCTAAAGAAGGGTTCACTCATGGCATTGTAGATAAATTGATTGATGAACCTGAAGGACCGGCCCACCGTTATCCACAGGAGTCCATAAAGTCTTTGAAAAAAGTATTGGCTAAAACTATTCAAAAATTGAATGGGTTGTCATCGGAGGCGGTTTATGAATTTAGAATAAATCGCTGGGCCAAAATGGGACATTGGGTAGAAGGTGCGCATATTGAAAGGCAACGTAAATCCCGCCTGCCCACATCAAATTCAAATGGGTATATCAAACGTCATAAAGGGTGTAGAGATAACAATGGAAATGGGATATTCGATCCGGTTTCTTTAAACCAACTATCCAATGATGATTTTGTTTGCAATATTTGTAATCATCGTTACATCCGCCTTTCCGCTTGGGACTATATAGACCTCATACTGGATAAAGGATCATTTGTCGAACATCCAGAAACAGCATCTGTTTTAGATAAAGATATATTGAATTTTCCCGGCTATAAGGAAAAATTAGATTCGGAGCGAGTGAAAACAGGTTTGCCCTCTGCCATGATCACCGGAGATGGAAAGATCGAAGGAAATGATGTGGTGTTTTGTGCAAATGATTTTGGATTCCTTGGCGGCTCATTTTGCATGAGTACTGGTGAAAAGATTTGGCGTGGAGCTGAAATTGCTATAGAGAAAAAAGTGCCCATGGTTATCCAGGCCTGCGGTGGCGGTGCTCGCATGCATGAAGGATGTTCGTCCATGGTTAGTATCCCCAAAGTACAACTGGCCATCACTAGGGTAGAACGAGCTGGGTTAAAAGTTATAACAATAATTACCGATCCGACACTTGGGGGAGTGGCCATCGGCTATGGATCGAGGGGCATTCGACTGTTTGAGTCCGGGGCTGGGAATATTGGATTTTCAGGTAAAAGAGTCGTGGAACAATATGTGGGCCATCCGGTATCAAGGGACTTCCAAAAGACTTCTTGGCTGGCATCATACGGCCATGCAAATCATGTTGTTAAATTGGGAGATCTTCGTGGAGAAATCAATAGAATTTTATCGAAATAAATATCTGATAGGGATTGAAGGTAGGCATAAAAAAGCGTTAAGTTTCTTGACTTTATTACACACTAATTGAACTGATTTATGATAAAATTCATTATTACTTTTTTAATTTATACCACAATACTGGCGGGGGCCTCATCAACAAAAAGAGGTATCGTAGAAGATTTTACCCAATTGAAATATAAGGTGGCTATGGCCACTCGCACCGAAAGTCCCCCTGTGATCGATGGAATTATCGATGATGATTCATGGCAAAATGCTATGCTGATTGACGAATTTATTCAGTATGAGCCTTATAATCTTGAAGCACCTACCGTACAAACGGAGTTACGCGTTCTTTATGATGATAATTATCTTTATATCGCATTTAAAAATTATGATCCAAAACCGGAAGAAATTATGGGGAGGTTATCCCGTAGAGATGATTGGATGACCGGGTTTGATTTTAATGGAGATTGGGTTGGTATTGGTATTGATTCTCGCAACGATGACAAAACTGGGTATTGGTTTGCCGTTAATGCGGCAGAAGTTCAGATTGATGTTGTTATCTCTGGAGATGGCTATGATGGGTTTGATAGAACTTGGGATGTGATTTGGGAAAGTAAAGTAACTCGCCATAAAGAGGGTTGGTCCGCTGAGATTCGAATACCGTTTAATGTATTTCAATATAGTAAAGATAAAGTTCAGGAGTGGGGCGTATCATTTCAGCGTGGTTATTATGGAAACCAAGAAGAAATTCAGTGGCCCGGCCGTGCCCTTGGTGCCAGGGGCATTGTCCCCCATTATGGTATATTGAAAGGAATTGAAAATATTCCCCAACCGAAACAATTGGATATAATGCCATATTTATTGGGAGGCCAGACTAGGAATGGCACCACAGAAAAAACAACCAATTATGGTTTAGATGCTCAATATACATTATCATCCACTTCAACTATGAATCTTACTTTTAACCCTGATTTCGGTCAAGTTGAGGCGGACCCATCCGTATTGAACTTATCAGCATTTGAAACGAGATTATCTGAACGGCGCCCCTTTTTTGTTGAAGGTGCCGCATTTTTTAAAAGTCGTTTGAATTTGTTTCACTCTCGTCGTGTGGGACAAAGTCCCAGTTACTATTACCCAGAAAAGGGTTCCATTGTGGATCAACCAGACGCAACAACCATTTTAGGTGCTACTAAAATTCTGGGTGAAACAGCTTCCGGATTGAAATATGGTGTTATTGAAGCTGTAACCAATAGAGAATATGGTACCTGGGAATATGACGAGAATGGCAAAACGGTTCGCGACCAATTTATGATTGAGCCATACACCAATTATTTCATTGGCCGTGTAGAGCAGCCCATTATTAATGATGTATCTACAGTTGGTTTTATGGCAACGGACCTTCGCCGACAAGGTGGTGACCCGACGAGTGCGTTCAACATGGACTGGCGGATGAAGTTTAAAGACAATAAACTTTTTTTTAATGGGCAGGTGGCTCATTCAAGAGCGGCGGGCGATCCGGGGATGGCCGGTCGCTACAGTCTTAGTTATCGGGATCCTGTTTGGTGGGAAATTATGACTTGGGGCGGTTACTCCGACAAAAATTTTGATGTGAATGATATGGGTTTCATGCGCCGGAATAACAGTTGGGACTGGGGTCTAAGGGGTAAAATCCGCCGAGATGTTCCAAAAGGAATTTTTCTGAAACAAGAATTATCATTAAGAGTGGGTGCTCGTGGAAATAATGACGGATTAATCACCAGTAAAGATATTGATTTTGAGCAGGAAAATACCTTTATGAATTATTGGAGTACCGGCATCAATATTAATTTGAGTCCTGATGTTTATGAAGATGATGATCTATTTAGAGATTCCCGCGCGATGGTGATTAAAGATGAAGCATGGCAATCATATGAATTGGGGTTTTCTACGGATCGGAGAAAACGAATCATCCTAAATCCAAGTATTGGATATACCCATGGCAAAGTTCGTGGATGGGGACATAGCTATAACATGAGGGTGATGATTCGCCCAACGGATTATATCAATTTTACTATAATGACTCATAATGGTGATCACCCCAGTGCTATGCAGTGGGTGGGAATTGAAGAAGATTCAGTGCGAACTAATATCATTTATGCCACCACAGAACAAACAATGCAGAATATTAACTATCGATTCAATTGGGCTTTCTCACCTACAATGACCTTTGAAGCCTTTTACCAACCATTCAAAATTGATATGGATTATGTGTCCTATAATCGTTTATTAAAAGAAAAAACGAACAATGTTGAACCATACAATTATGTTGGAAATGAAGATTTTAAAATTGATAACCAAGTGGGCACATTCGTGTTTCGTTGGGAATATTCACCGGGGAGTTTGCTCTACGTTGTATATAATTTAAATGACAATAATTACTTTTCTTCTGAGGAAGAGAAGTGGTTTAAAACTAAATCAAATTCATTATTTATTAAACTGAATTATTTTTTTCAAACTTGATATTTAGGAACTGATTTAGCGGTTTATTTAGACAAATCGACTAAATCAATTCCCAATTCTTTGGCGTGTGCCATGATTCTTTCATCACGATAAAATTCACCAAAATATATTTTATTAATGCCAGCGTTGGCAATTAGTTTAAAGCAATCATAACAAGGTGAGGCTGTCACATATATCTCACTATCCTCTAACCGAACACCATGACGTGCCGATTGAACAATAGCATTCGCTTCTGCATGTATCGTCCGAACGCAATGGGTGTTTTCCATTTCATGTCCCGCTTCGTCACAATGAGCTAATCCACGAATGGAGCCATTATATCCTGTAGCTAAAATCGTTTTCCCCCTCGTAATAACTGCACCCACATGCTTCCGATCACAAGTGGATCGGGTGGCGACTTCTCGGGCGATATTCATGAAATACTGTTCCCAACTAACCCGTTCGCTCATTTTACTTAATCTCCAAAATTTTATACATTTTTCATTCGTTTCGGATAAATATTTTTACTGCAGACCTTAGTTCTCCGAAATAAATCCGTTCTACATATTGGGTCAATTGGGCCGTTAAAATTAAAAAGGCCCAAGTAGGGATTGGTACCTCTGAGCATCCCTTTATGAGAACTCTCTTATTTGTATATTGGGACCAATCTATTTCAGCTACTTTTTTACGAAAGACTTTCTCTCGGAGAATACCACCGTCCAAAAAATCATTGAGAAAAATGGTTTCCATTTAATCTTTAATTTGTTCAGTGGACATATACACCGGTTTTTTGTCACCCATAAAATGGTGGTAATCCAAAATACCGTAGCCTTCAGGATTTCGCGTAGGACAAGTGCTGCAGCTATTGGAACCATCTTCCCGATGACGGACAATATCTAACAATTTTTCATCCGTTTCAGCAGCGCCGGCAACAAGCGCTTCATCTGTCTCCACATACCATCGCATGGTGACGAGATATTTATACTTTTTGGCTTCATTTCCATTTTCACTCATTGTTAAACTCCTTTAAGAACTTTTAGTCAATGGGGTAAAAGTAAGCAAAAATCAGGTGAAAATAAGGGCCGTTTTTTCAATACTTTCAGCCAACTCTTCAATATCATTTTTTGTATTATATAAATAAAAACTTGCACGAGCAGTAGCCGTCACCCCCAGGTGATTCATTATGGGCTGTGAACAATGATGACCGGCACGTATGCAAATACCGTCTGTATCGAGAAATTTTGCTAAATCATGGGGATGAATATTTTTTACGTTAAAGGGAATGACTGCGCCTCGATCAGTCGAATTTCCGTAAAGAGTAATATCTTTATTCTGAGAGAGGAGCTGCAACCCATAGGTAAGCAATTCTTTTTCATGTTCATGGATGGTATCAACGCCGACCGATTGTAAGTAATCAATGGCCGCGCCCAACCCAATGACTTGGGCAATGTTGGGTGTTCCCGCTTCAAACTTCCAGGGTACATCGTTCCAAGTGGATTTTTCTATTGTGACCGTATTAATCATTTCGCCACCGCCCATGAATGGGTCCATTTCTTCGAGTAATTTTGTCCGACCAATTAGAACACCAACGCCGGTAGGCCCCACCATTTTATGTCCGGAAAAAGCGTAAAAATCACAATCTAACTTCGTGATATCCACATTCATGTGGGGGACGGCCTGGGCGCCATCAATGACCGTAATGGTGCCGATATTTTTGGCAGCATCTATAATTTGATCAATTGGGTTCACCGTACCAAAAACATTGGATTGATGACACACGCTAACCAATTTTGTATCGCTGGAAAAATAAGAATCCAATGATTCAAGATTGAGTAAGCTATCATCAGTTAGTGGGATATATTTTATGGAAGCACCCGTTTTTTCTGTGGCCAATTGCCATGGGACCAAATTACTGTGGTGTTCCATTTCTGAAACAAGAACTGAATCATGTTTACATAAGTTTTTCAATCCCCAGGCATAAGCGACGAGGTTTAGTGATTCAGTTGTACTCCGTGTGAATATAACTGAATGGGTGTCTGGCACATTCAAGAATTGTTTTATTTTTAGCCGAACACCTTCATACTCATCCGTGGCTTTTTCGCCAATAGTATATAAAGCACGATGAACATTGGCAGCATAGGAATTATAGTAAGATGTTAAGGCATCAATTACTATTTGTGGTTTTTGGGTCGTTGATGCAGAATCCAGATAGACAAATGGCTTTTCCGAATTAAAAATGGGAAAATCTTTCCGGATGGATTTTACATTCAGCATTAGAGCATACCCAATTGGAGTCGAGCTGATTCTGTGATCATACCCCGATCCCAAGGTGGATCCCAGACCAATTCGACTCGGACATCCGAAGTCCCAGGGACGCCGGCGATTTTTTGTTTAACTTCAGAAGCAATCATATCGCCCATGCCACATCCCGGTGCCGTTAAAGTCATTTTTATATCTACGAAAGAACCGCCTTCGTCTTCATCGGAAATATCACATGAATAAATTAATCCAAGGTCCACCACATTAACAGGAATTTCAGGATCATAACATGTTTTCATGGCATCCCACACTGCTTTTTCATTGGCGCGTCCATCTGTTTCAATCTCTTCTAACCAAGGTTGCACTTCAGGAATTTTCCCGATTGCATCTGCATCTTTGCCTTCAACCCGTACAAGGTTACCTCGAATCATGACGGTATAACTTCCCCCTAAGGCTTGGGTTATATGGCCTTCTTCCCCCTTTTTTAGAGTAATCTTATTGCCGAAAGGAATGAGGGTTGCTTCGCAATCTCTTGCGATAACGACTTGTTCATCAATATCTGCATACATATTTAATCCAGTAATTCTGTTTGAATTTTGTGAATAGCGCTGCTAAAACCATTGGTGCGCTGACTGCTTATGGCTCGTCCCAATCCAATTGATTCAAGGAATTGTCCACTATTAATTTCTAAAATATCTTTTTTGGAATGGCCATTAAAAACACGTTCAATAAGAGAAAGGAGTCCTTTAACAATCATGGCGTCCGAATCGGTGCGGAATGAAAAAACACCATTATTATGATCACAAACCACCCACGCTTGAGATGTACATCCGTGGATTCGATTGGATTCAATTCGCTCTTCTGGGGATAGACCATTGCTATCTTTGGCCAAATCCACTAAGTATACATATTTATCTCGTGGATCTGAAAAGATCGAAAAATCATTGAGGATCAAATCCAATGATTCCTTAACGCTAGCCATTAATGACAGTACCTTCCAGCCAATCAGTAATTTTTTCACTGATGTAAGTTTTTATATCTTCATTTTTAATCGGATTCAAAATTTCTTTTGCGAAACCGCCTATGATTAATTCAATTGCCTTTTGTTTACTAAGGCCACGGGATCGCATATAAAAAAGTGCTTCTTTGTCAATTTGACCGGTGGTGGATCCATGAGCACATTTTACATCTTCAGTATAAATTTCTAATTGTGGATTGGCATTCATGAGTGCCGATGGACTCAGCAATAAATTTTTGTTGGACTGATCTGCATCTGTTTGTTTTGTATTCTCTCGAACAATCACTTTTCCGTTAAAAACGCCCGATGATTTGTCTGCTAAAATATATTTAAAAAGCTGATGACTTTGGCAGGCATCATTTTGATGATCAACTACTACATGCTGATCGTGATGCTGTTGATTTTCCGTAAGACTCAAACCATTAATGGTTGCTTCTCCGCCGTTACCTTTGAAATGAAGTTTTATATCATGGCGGAATAATTTGCTTCCAGACGAAAAATGGGTGGTTTTCAATCGTGAATCGGAATTTAATATATATTGGGTGGTGGCTACATGGTCGGCGGATTTAGTCTCTTCCTGGATACGAATGTGGTTTAAATATCCATTTTTGCCGATTACTACTTGGCTCACAGGATTCACAAAATATGATTGGTCTGACAAACCGATATAATGTTCAATTATGGTCGCTTGAGAATTTTTACCGATATTGAAAATAAAGCGGGGGTGATTCATGAGTTGTTCAGACATATCCGTCATTAAATAGATAATTTGGATGGGCTTTTCAATAATCACATTCGGATCAATATTAATCGGTATGCCGGAATTCATCATGGCTGTATTCAGGGCTAAAAATGGATTTTCATTTTTATTCATTGAATAATGTTCTGGGTTTGAGTTGAAGTGATCTAGTCCAGTGGTAATAGTGATCTCTTTTGGAATATCCAAAAGTTGCGATTGGTAATGACCATTAATCATAAAAATGAGATGTGAGTCGGGAATTCGTCCCGGAATATTTTTAGGTAATTTTGGCAAATCATCAGCCCAAGAAAGGCGGTAGCCAGATTTTTTCATTGATGAAAAATCAGTAAATTGCCATTCTTCCCATCTTTTTGTCGGGAATCCCAATTCGTTAAATTGGTCAAATGCTTGGCGCCGAAGATTCCGAAGAGATTGATCTTCATGAGGCCAATAATCTAATAGGGCGGAAAACTGGTTTTGGAAATTGGTCATGATTCCAGCCAGGAATAGCCTTTTTCTTCTAATTCAATCGCCAGTGATTTATCGCCAGATTTTACAATTTTACCATCGATAAGAACGTGGATAAAATCTGGCTGCATGTATTCTAAAAGTCGCTGGTAATGGGTGATTGCTAAAAAGGCGCGATCACTATTTCGGAAATTATTTACCCCTTCAGCCACAATCTTTAACGCATCAATATCTAGTCCGGAATCGGTTTCGTCTAGAATGGACAATTGAGGTTCAAGTGTGAGCATTTGGAGAATTTCATTGCGTTTCTTTTCTCCTCCGGAGAATCCATCATTTACGGCACGCCTCAAGTACTTTTCATCCATGTCAACTAGTTTCAATTTTTCACGGATGAGGCGCATAAAGTCTGCCGCATTGATTTCTTTGATTCCGTTATGCTTCAGTTTTGCATTTAAAGCTGCTCTCAAAAAATATGTATTATTTACGCCAGGAATTACAACGGGGTATTGGAAGGACATAAATATGCCTGATAACGCGCGATCTTCCGGAGACAGTTCAAGCAAGTCAATTCCATTATAAGTAACGGAGCCGGCCATGACTTCATAGTTATCTCGCCCAGTAATAATATTGGCTAAAGTACTTTTCCCGGAACCGTTACGGCCCATGATGGCATGGAGTTCACCAGTGGCAACAGAGAGATTAATCCCTTTCAGGATTTCTTTTCCATCAACACCGGCGTGTAAGTTTTTGATTTCTAGCATGTTTCTATTTTTTTTAAACGTAATGAATTATTTGAGAAATTGGTGGTAATTGAATGAGATGTTACCCAACCGCCCCTTCTAAACTCACCTCCATGAGTTTTTGGGCTTCTACTGCGAACTCCATTGGAAGCTCATTGAATACTCTTTTACAGAATCCATTCACAATCATGGAAACCGCATCTTCTGTGGAAATGCCCCTTTGGTTGCAGTAAAATAACTGATCTTCTCCGATTCGGGATGTGGATGCTTCATGCTCCATTTGAGCCGAGGGATTTCTTACATCAATATATGGGAAGGTATGTGCGCCACATTCGTTGCCGATAAGAATGGAATCACACTGAGAATAATTCCGGGCATTTTCAGCACCTTTCATTATTTTGACACTACCGCGATAAGTATTTTGTCCTTTTCCTGCAGAAATACCTTTTGAAATAATAGTGCTTCGTGTGTTCTTCCCAAGGTGAATCATTTTTGTTCCAGTGTCCGCTTGCTGAAAATTATTGGAGAGGGCGACGGAATAAAATTCACCCACAGAATTATCACCTTTTAAGATACAACTTGGATATTTCCACGTGAGGGCAGATCCTGTCTCTACTTGTGTCCATGAAATTTTAGAATTGGCTTCAAGGCAGATGCCTCGTTTTGTGACAAAATTATAGATGCCACCTTTTCCTGTTTTCGGATCACCGGGATACCAATTTTGGACAGTAGAATATTTAATTTCTGCATCCTTATGGGCCACCAGTTCTACTACTGCAGCGTGGAGCTGGTTCTCATCCCGCATGGGGGCTGTACATCCTTCGAGGTAACTCACATGACTACCTTCTTCAGCTACAATTAATGTTCTTTCGAATTGTCCAGTATTGGCTGCATTGATACGAAAATAAGTAGACAGTTCCATTGGACATCGTACCCCTTTTGGGATAAATACAAAGCTGCCATCGCTGAAAACGGCAGAATTGAGTGCCGCAAAATAATTGTCTGTTGTTGGCACCACACTGCCCAGATATTTTTTTATAACATTGGGGTGGTTTTTGACTGCCTCAGAAAAAGAGCAAAAAATAACACCTGCTTTACCCAATTCTTCTTTAAAAGTTGTGGCGACAGATACGCTGTCAAAGACTGCATCCACGGCCACATTGGCCAGCATTTTTTGCTCTTCTAGTGGAATGCCTAATTTATTATATGTGTCCAGAAGTTTAGGATCAACCTCATCTAAACTTTTGAGTTTTTCTTTTGGTTTTGGGGCCGAGTAATAGGAAATGGCCTGAAAATCTATGTTTGAATAATTAAGTTTGGACCAATCCGGTTCGTCCATTTTTAGCCATTGTTTGTAAGCTTTAAGACGCCATTCTAGCATCCATTCCGGCTCATCTTTCTTAGAAGAAATAAGACGAATTACATCTTCATTTAAGCCGGGCGGTATGGTCTCCTGCTCAATATCGGTTGTAAAACCGTATTCGTATTCTTGACCAATAGCCTGGTCAAGAATCTGTTGGTTTTTGGACATAAAGGCTAAACCTTAATCACTATGCCGAGAAGCTGGTTCCGCAACCGCAAGTGCGTTCTGCATTCGGATTAACAATCTTAAATCCACCATTTAATATATCGCTGGAAAAATCAACTGAGATTCCCTTTAAATATAGATAGCTTTTTAAATCGCAGAAAATCTTCAGTCCTTGGCTTTCAAAGACCTTATCAAATTCTTCCTGTTCTTTTTCAAAGGACATATCATAATTCATCCCCGAGCATCCGCCGGTAGTAACTTTCATCCTAAGGCCGAAACCTTTTTTTCCTTCAGTTTCCATTACGGCTGATAGATGTTTGGCTGCTTTTTCAGTTACAGTAATTCCGGCGTCAAAAATTTCTTGTGTATTGGGTTGTGTTGCCATTATTCCCACTCCATATTAATTTTTTGTTCAGTTCGTTCTTTTGGTGCTGATAATCCCAACCCCAATTTTTCCCGTGCTTCATCTGTAATCATTTCAGGATTCCAAGGCGGGTCGAAGGTTACTTCCACAAATGCTTGGGTCACTTCATCCAACGCTTCCAATTTATTCTTGATATCCAACGACATCTGTTGACCCATAGTACACCCCGGTGTGGTCAGGGACATGACAATATTTACGTCAGATCGTATTTCATCATAAGATTCCTGGATTTGGATTTTATAGATCAACCCCAAATTCCATAAATCTACTGGCAGTTCTGGATCGTAACATTGCTTTAAAATTTCAATCACTTGATCTTCTTTTACTTGTGCCATTACTGGGTTACCTCCCGTACACTCATTTGCGAAAACATATTTCGCATATTATCATTAATGCGTTGGATTGGTACACGGATATTGCACGTGCCCAATTGAATACAATCAGATTCGAAAAAACAATCCATCATACCTAATGGACCTTCAAGGTTCTCGAAAAAATCTTTTAAAGAAATATGATCAAGATTGGCAAGGATGCGATATCCGCCAGCTGGACCTTGCACCGCTTCAACGATACCATCTTTTGCCATTTGTTGCAATGTTTTGGCTAACAATTGCTGGGGGATACCATATTGGGTTGCAATCTCCTTGGCGCTGGTCAATCCGTCATTATTTTCGGATTGCATGTGGCGTAAGGCGATTAAGGCATATTCGACTTTGCGTGTAATCTTTAGCATTGTGTTTTCTCTAGCTTGGGAATTTACCTTTTTCTAAAAATGCACTACAAGAATTAAATACGACTTTTTTTATCGCATTTAAAAAAAATAACAAATAAATAGTCTTAGTGAATACCGATTGGTGTTCGCTACAGCACAATTATTTCAGATTTTTGTTTAGAGGTGAAAAAACCAATTTGTTGTGCGGCAAGGCCGGTAAGCTCGGTGCATTTTTTGGCATAATCTTCAGCTTGGGATTGGGGCAGAGCCACCAGCAATCCGCCGGATGTTTGTGCATCAGATGCCATTAACTTTTGAGTTTCACTAAGTGAATTAGAAAATGAAACAAATTTGGAGATATATTCAAAATTCCGTTTTGTACCGCCGGGAATAACACCATCATTTGCTAATACATCAACGCCATCCAAAAAGGGGAGTGATTTAAATTGTATTTTTGCTGAAACATTACTGGCTTTACACATTTCTGATAAATGACCCAAAAGGCCAAATCCTGTTACATCCGTGGCTGCATGGGCGTCAAAATCATTCATTAATTTGGAAGCAGTTGCATTAAGCATGGCCATACAATCTACCGCACTTTTAATCATTTCATCTGGAGCCAACTCCTGTTTAATGGCAGTAGATACTATGCCTGTCCCCAGTGGCTTCGTCAGGATAATCGCATCGTCATCACGAGCACTTGAATTCCGGATAAGTTTATTCTCATTCACATCTCCTGTGACCACTAATCCGTACTTCGGTTCTTTATCATCAATAGAATGACCACCCACAATTGGGATGCCGGCCTCCTTAGCTTTATCTGAACCACCATGAAGAATTTCTTTTAACACATCTTTTGATAATTCTTTGATTGGAAACCCAACAATATTTAGCGCGAATCGTGGTGTTGCTCCCATGGCATAAATATCTGATAGTGAATTTGCCGCGGCAATTTGACCAAATTGGTAAGGATCATCTACAATGGGTGTGAAAAAATCTACAGTCTGGACGACCAGTTTGCCTTCGTCAAGGCGCACCACGGCAGCATCGTCAGAACCATTGAATCCAACAATCACTCTTTCTTGATGTACTATTTCGAGATCACCCAGTACCTGGGCTAGGTCCTCCGGACCAATCTTGCAGGCTCAGCCTGCGCCGTGTGAGTAATGGGTCAGTTTAATTTGATTGCGTTTTGACATGGGAATAATTTAAAGAGATAAAATGAGGATTCTAAAGTGCTTCTATTTTTAAATGAATTCTATTCACAATTTATTGTTTTCAGTTAATACAGGTCTGTAAATTCCGCACTGGTAAAAAGCCAATGAACATGTTTTTAATTGATTTAAACGCAATAAAACAATCCAACCTAACGGAATAATATTTTATTCAATCATTCATATATTTCACACAATTTATTAAGGAAAATTCATGAGTAAAACCACACAACAGGTAGATGAAGTTGTTATTCGCTTCGCCGGTGATTCAGGCGACGGCATGCAGCTTACGGGTGGCCGATTTACGGAAACCACTGCCATTGTGGGCAATGACTTAAGTACTCTGCCCGATTTCCCAGCAGAAATTCGCGCACCTGCCGGATCACTTGCAGGTGTTAGTGCATTCCAAATCAAATTTAGTTCTAAGGATATTCATACACCTGGAGATGAACCGGATGTTTTGGTCGCTATGAATCCAGCAGCATTAAAAGTACACCAAAAAGAATTACCTCCCGGCAGCACAATTATTTGTAATGCTAATGCCTTTTCGCCAAAAAATTTGAAGTTGGCCGGTTACGAAACCAATCCACTAGAAGATGGTACTCTAGACGATTACTATACACTTTATTCTATTGAAATGGGAAAAATTGTCGCTCTTGCCTGCGAAGATATGGAACTTCCGTCTAAAACTGTAGATCGAACAAAAAACTTTTTTGCCCTCGGACTCTTATTTTGGATTTATGATCGCCCCACTCAGTCAACCAAAGATTGGTTAAATGTCAAATTTGGAAAGCGACCTGAATTGGTTGAAGCCAATATCCGTGCTTTAGATGCGGGTTATAATTATGGGGAAACAACTGAAATCTTCACCACGAGATATACAGTTGATAAAGCGAGTTTACCCGCAGGTACTTACCGAAATGTGGTAGGGAATTATGCCCTTTCTTTAGGATTGGCGGCTGCGGCTGAAAAATCAAAATTGGAATTGTTTTATGGCGGCTATCCCATTACACCAGCTAGTGACATTCTTCATACTCTTGCTGCCTGGAAGCATTTAGGTATAAAGACCTTTCAAGCTGAGGATGAAATTGCAGGGATTGGATCTGTAATTGGTGCAGCTTTTGCAGGAAATTTGGGAATTACGGCAACATCAGGTCCTGGGGTTGCTTTAAAAGCTGAAGCTTTAGGTTTAGCAATCATTGCTGAATTGCCATTGGTAATTATTAATGTTCAACGCGGTGGCCCGAGTACCGGGTTGCCAACAAAAACAGAACAATCCGATTTACTTCAGGCCATGTATGGCAGAAATGGTGAAGCGCCCATGCCGGTAATAGCATCAGCTACACCTGGGGATTGTTTTTATGCAGCATATGAAGCATGTCGCATTGCAGTGAAATACATGACACCAGTCATGTTGTTGACTGATGGTTATTTGGCGAATGGTTCTGAACCTTGGCAAGTACCCCAATTGGATGAACTAAAAGATTTTGATGTATCCTTTGCAGATGAATCAAATTTAACCGACGGCGAATTCATGGCCTACACGCGTGATAAGAAAACACTGGCGCGTCCTTGGGCTATCCCGGGGACAGAAGGACTTGAACATCGGATCGGTGGTATTGAAAAGGAAGATTTAACCGGAAATGTAAGTTACGATCCTGATAACCATCATTATATGGTAGAGACACGGGCTAAAAAAGTAGATACAGTTGCACAAGATTTTGGTCCGACAGAAATCTTTGGTGATGCCCATGGTGACCTTTTAATCCTCAGTTGGGGCGGGACAAAGGGCTCCTGTCGCTCTGCTGCAGAAGCTCTGCAGGCTGATGGACAAAAAGTAAGCCATGTCCACCTTCGATGGGTTCATCCTTTTCCGAATGATTTGGGTGAAATCCTGATCAAATTCAAAAACGTTCTCATGCCTGAGATTAACTATGGTCAATTGATAAAAATGGTTCGTGCTGAATTCCTGATTGATGCGAAAGGGTTAAATCAAGTTCGTGGCAAACCAATCAGTTCTTCAGATATTCAACAAGCAGCAAAAGATTTAATAGGATAAAATTATGTCAGAAACATTAGCAAAAACATATACGCGGGCAGATTTTTCTTCTGATCAATCCGTTCGTTGGTGCCCAGGTTGCGGTGACTATGCCATCTTGGCCCAAACACAAAAAGTATTCCCTGATCTTGGAGTGAAAAAAGAGAATTTCGTATTTATTTCCGGTATCGGCTGCTCCAGTCGTTTTCCATATTATATGGATACTTTTGGGTTCCATACTATTCATGGTCGTGCACCGGCCATAGCATCGGGAGTAAAATTATCCAACCCTGATCTTTCCGTTTGGGTGGTAACCGGTGACGGTGATGCACTTTCAATTGGTGGTAATCATACCATCCATCTCTTGCGCAGGAATTTGGATATTAATGTAATGTTGTTTAACAACCGGATTTATGGATTGACGAAAGGGCAATATTCACCTACTTCTGAAGTGGGTAAAGTGACGAAATCAACACCCATGGGTTCATTGGATAGTCCTTTCAATCCACTGAATTTAGCCATGGGGGCAGGGTCAACTTTTGTTGCTAGAACCATAGATAAAGAAACCAAGCATATGCAAGAAATGATTAAGCGTTCCTACGGGCATAAAGGAACATCTTTCTTGGAAATTTATCAAAACTGCAACATTTTCAATGATGGTGCTTATGCGCCATTAACCGATAAGTTAACGAAATCCGATAAAGTGATACGCCTTGAGAATGGGCAACCCATGACCTTTGGCGCTGAAAAGACTAAAGGCATTCGCCTGGATGGGAATACTCCCATCATTGTGGAAATTGGTGATAAGTGGAGTTTGGATGATGTATTGGTTCATGATGAGTCGGATTATGTGATAGCATCCCTGCTGTCAAACTTGACCTACCAAAGTGATTTTCCTGATCCCATCGGTGTGATTTATGCAATTGATTCTCCCACTTATAACAATATGTTGGTAGAACAGATTAATTCCGCGATAGAGAAAAAGGGAGTAGAATCAGTTCAGGATATTTTGAATGCAGGCGACACTTGGGTGGTTGAATAAAAAGAAAAATGGGTTTCCGAAAAGAAAAAGACAGCATGGGGGAACTTGAAGTTCCCGAAGATCGATATTACGGTGCCCAAACACAACGGTCTCTAAATAATTTTAAAATTGGTGGCGAACGGTTTCAACGTGAATTGATTCGTGCCTATGGTATCTTGAAAAAAGCTGCCGCAACTGTTAATGAATCTGCTGGGAAACTTGAAAAGAATCTTGCGGAAAATATTCGCAGTGCAGCTGATGAAGTAATCTCCGGAAAACTTGATGATCATTTTCCTTTAGTGGTTTGGCAAACTGGTTCCGGTACCCAATCCAACATGAACTTTAATGAGGTAATTGCCAATCGTGCCATAGAAATGATGGGCGGAGAATTGGGAAGTAAGGATCCTATACATCCAAACGATCATGTAAACATGGGCCAATCCACAAATGATACTTTCCCCACAGCTATTAACATCGCGGCGGTGGAAGCATCAGTTAATCAACTCCTTCCCGAATTAAAAAATCTTTGTGATAGTCTTCAGAATAAGGCCCATGAGTTTGATTCAATCATCAAGCTGGGGCGCACCCATTTGCAGGATGCAACACCCTTAAGTTTGGGACAGGAATTCTCCGGCTATGCTTCTGCCTTAAATCATGGAATTACGCGGATTGAAAAGGCTCTCGATTATTGTTATGAATTGGCCATGGGTGGTACAGCCGTAGGGACAGGTATCAATTCTTTTGAAGGATTTGGTGAACAAGTTGCAAATGAAATATCAAAACTGACTCGACTGCCATTCAAAACGGCTGAAAATAAATTTGAAGCTTTAGGAGGTCAGGATTGTATTGTTGAATTGTCCGGTGCTTTAAAAACAGTGGCTGGGTCATTATTCAAAATTGCCAATGATGTTAGATGGTTGGCCAGCGGTCCACGTTCAGGCTTTGGTGAAATACTTATTCCTGCCAATGAGCCCGGTTCATCCATCATGCCAGGAAAGGTTAACCCTACTCAATGTGAAGCCATGACAATGGTATGCACTCAGGTTATGGGTAATGATACTACAATTACAATTGCAGGCGCTAGTGGAAATTTTGAATTAAATGTTTACCGACCTGTGATCGCCTATAATATTCTTCAATCCATTCGATTATTGACTGATGCTTGTGATTCTTTCCGCGTCCATTGCGTTGACGGCATTGAAGCAAACAAAGAAAGAATCCATTCGAATTTATATAATTCACTTATGTTGGTTACAGCACTAAATCCTCATATCGGTTATGATAAAGCAGCAGAAGTAGCCAAAAAAGCCTACAAGGATGATACCTCCTTGCGAGATGCAATTGTAGCATTAGGATATCTAAGTGGAGAAGATTTCGATCGACTGGTTCAGCCGGAACAAATGATTCGCCCGGCAAAATTAAAATCCTGATTGGTTGGAACCGATTCGGTTCCCCCGAGTTAATTTTAATAAATTCACGCCTGTTCTACTTCAGGCATTGACTTAAATTTCACAATGGCATTCAAACTTTCCATTCCACAATTGGTAAAATATTTAAAACCAGCAGCAATTCTTGCTGTTACGGGAATGGTGGTAATCTTTGCCTATATTTTTTATTTAGCCCAGGATCTTCCTTCTCTCAGTCAATTGGAAAATTATGATCCGGATTTGGTAACGCGGATTTATTCCGCTGATGGTGAAATTCTCGATGAACTCTATCTTGAAAAACGTATTTTTATCAGCATTAATGATTTACCCAACAATTTGAAAAATGCTCTGATTGCTTCTGAGGATCGCCGTTTTTATGATCATTGGGGAATTTCTATGCGTGACTTTTTTCGCGCAATCGTAATTAATATAATAAGTTTGAGTTATGAGCAAGGATTCAGTTCTCTCACCCAACAGGTGGCCCGGACGCTTTATGATTCAATCGGGTTCAAGAAAACCATCACCCGAAAAATTAAAGAAATTATTACGGCAATCCAAATTGAGCGGACTTACACCAAAGATGAGATTCTAGAAATGTATCTCAATAATGTTCATTTTGGCCACGGCACCTATGGTGTTCAAGCGGCGTCAAAACGGTATTTTGGGAAAAGTGCTTCAACATTAACATTGGGTGAGTCAGCTATGTTGGTGGGTATCCTCCCGGCGCCGGCGCGGTTTTCCCCCGTGCGCCATACAGAAAGAGCCCATTATAAACGGAATGTAGTTCTTCGCGTTATGCGCGACCAGCAATTCATCACTAGAGATATATATTCTGAAGCACGGGCGATTGAATCTGAATATGTAATTGAAACCCAAGCTAAGGGGAAAGCACCTTATTTTACGGAACATATTCGTCGATTCATGGAAAAAGAGGATGACCGTCTTGGGGTGAATATTTATCGTGACGGCCTAAAAATTTATACCACATTGGATACCCGTCTTCAGGAGATTGCAGAAGAATCTCTCATGAAATCCATCAAGCGGAATCAAGATAAATTGAATAAACGCCTCTTCAGCGATGATGAAGAATTTTCCCAATTGGCATACCTTGGAATTTATCCTGAGGATTCAGTCAAAATGATGATGCGGGGCGATACATTACTTTATGAAGATTTAAGAAATAAGTTGCTCGTTCAAGGTGCCTTTATTGCATTAGATCCCACTTCCGGAGCGATACTGGCAATGGTTGGAGGGCGTCCCGATTACCATGATCAATATAACCGTGCCGTCCAGGCCAAGCGTCAGCCAGGATCGGTTTTTAAACCATTCGTATATACCACCGCCATAGATAATGGATATCCTGTCACGAAGCAATTATTAAATCAGCCACTTGTTCTTCGTGTACGGAATGCGGAGGGAGAATGGGAAAAATGGATGCCCCGCAATTACGACGGCACCACGAGTGGATTAACTTCTTTGCGAGAGGGGATTCGAAAGTCTGTTAATTTGGTGGCTGTTCGGGTTGTAAAAGAATTGGTGCCTGCGACAGAAGTGAAGGCCACTGCTGAGCGCATGGGAATTACAACAAACATCCGTGCCGTGGATGCCATTGCCCTAGGCACATCCGAAGTATTTTTATTAGATGTGGTGAATGCTTATTCTGCTTTCACCAATAAGGGTGTACTTAATCAACCATTTGCCATTACTCGTGTTGAAGATCGTTATGGGAATGTGATTGTAGAATACCGCCCCATCCGGGAAGAGGTATTGCGGGAAGAGTCTGCCTATATTATGGCCAACATGCTCCAGACTGTCATGGATGCAGGGACGGGCGGCAGTGCCCGTTGGCGTCATAATTTTTATCATCCTGCCGGGGGTAAAACGGGCACAACCCAAAACTGGACAGACGCCTGGTTTGTGGGATTCTCATCACAAATAGCAGCGGGAGTATGGATGGGTGTGGACGATCCTCGCGTTAGTTTGGGTGAGGGCCAAGATGGCTCTCGTGCCGCCTTGCCAGCTTGGGCGCGATTCATGACAGCAGCCCACGATACCCTTGGTTTAAAGCGGGTTGGTTTTGATCGTCCCGATGGGGTGGTAGATGTTGAAATCTGTGCCACCACCAAAGATAAGCCAACCAATTTATGTCCCTTGGAAACTGAAATATTTATAAAGGGAACGGAGCCTTCGCGATTATGTAAGGTCCACCGACGAAATTAAGCAGCGTCTAAAATCTCCTGTGCTTCCCGGCGGACGAGATAGGCCGGATCCAGTTTCCGATCTTCATCTAGACCCATGACCCGTTTAATTTTTGCCATAATTTCATTTTTTTGAATTTCATTGGCAAATCCATAACGAATCAATTTGCCCAAGTTGCGGATTGCTTTCGATCGAATCACATCATTCCCATGAGAAAGTTTACTCACCAATGCGTTGAACATGGCTTCGCGCAATTCCAGGCTTACATCTTCGGGGTTCATATTTTCGCAAATTTTCCCTAATGCTCTAACGGCAGTATCTTCACATTCCTTTTGGGGACTATTCACCTTTTCCAGTACCGGTTGAAGTGCTGCCACAATTTTTGGTGATTTAATTTTCCCCAACGCGTAAAGGGCAAAGGCAATTTCTGGTGAGCCACCCTTTGATGATAGTATTTTCAATAGCGGTGCGATTGCTTCCTCATTCATGAGTCCACAGGCGCGACCGAAATTCAATTCGGCTTTTATATCGGAATCGGTAACTTTTTCAAAAACAAGGGGAATGGCAGCTGCACCCATTTTGGCTACGGTATCCAATGCTTTCTCGATGGCGGTTCTTAAGTCAGGGCGGTCAAATGCATCAATGTAAAAAAGAGATGTAACTGCATCAAACATGATGGGAAGATTATCGTTGGATGTGCCTCGCGTTACGGCGGCATCAATTTCTTCGAGACCTTCCATTATAATTGACGAATTGGCTGAGGACAGCTTTTTGAAGGACTTGTCCATGGGAAACCTCCTATGCTAAGGGCTAAAAAATAACGTGTGGCTATCTTTTTTCGGTCCAATGATGACCGAATCTCGCAGATAATTTACTCCAGAATTCAATTTATTTTCATTAGAATTGAAACAACGATATATTGGTTCGCCGGCATGAATTTCATCGCCAATTTTTGCCATGAATTCAACGCCTGCGGTTGGGTCTAAAATGTCATCTTTATTACGTCGTCCGCATCCTAGTTCAACACCAGCCCATCCGATTTTAAGTGTATCCATGGATGTGACAAACCCTGAAGTCTCAGCCTTGACAATTATTTCAAATTTCGGTGGATTTAATTTGCTATCAAATAAATTGCCCCCTTGTGCTAAAACCATTTCCTCAAACTTTTGGTATGCTTTTCCAGTTTGGATTAGGTTTTCTTGGATGGAAATGGCGGCCGTTTCCCACCGCGTTATTCCTGCTTGAACGAGAAGTTTACAACCTAATTCATACACCACATCCATAAGGTCTTTTGAACCATCTCCTTTTAATGCATTAATAGATTCCTGAATCTCGCACCACATTCCCGCCGTTCTTCCCAATGGTTGATTCATACTGGAATAGATTACATCCGTTTTTACACCAAATGCTTCACCCACTTTTTGGAGTGTATTTCCCAATGATGACGCTTGATTTATATTTTTCATAAAGGCACCGTTTCCGGTTTTAATATCCAAAACCAAGCCTTGAATTCCTTCAGCAATTTTTTTACTCATGATTGATCCACATATTAATGGAATAGAATCAATGGTATTGGTTACATCTCGCAAGGCATACATCTTGCGATCGGCAGGACAGATATTTTCAGTTTGGCTCATCATGCAAAGGCCATGCGTTTCCACAATTTTTTTAAATGTATTAATAGAAAGATTTGATTGAAAGCCGGGAATAGTTTCAAGTTTATCAATTGTTCCACCCGTATGGCCGAGACTTCGCCCTGCTAACATGGGGATGGCCAACCCCGCCGCCGCCATAATGGGCGCCAAGATTATGGAAACTTTATCCCCAACACCGCCGGTGGAATGTTTATCAGCAATATAGGAATCCATGCCAGAAAATTGAATTTGTTCTCCGGAATTCAGCATAACTTCGGTAAACGCAACAATTTCTTCAAGGGTCATTCCTTTCGCATGAACTGCCTTGAGGAAAGGTGTCATTTTATCATCATTGATTTGACCGTTTACATAGGCGTTAATGAAAGTTTCAAGGTCATCTCCGGGGATGGCTTCACCTCTTGATTTAAGCTCAACTAGTTTTTGAGGATTCATTTTTTTTTCTTCATAAATCGTTTGAATATATTGAGATTAATTTTAAAGGGTGGTTGTTCCCGAACAGTATGGAGGAGGAGGTAGGTGGCAATGACAAATAAAATAGCATTGGGTGACCAAATGCCAACAACGGGGGAAAGAATATTTCTATCGGCTAAATCTTCACCACCAATCATAAATATGTAGTATACCAGAAAAAAGCCAAATGAAAGGCTGGTGGCAATGGTGAATCCGCCTTTACGAAATAACACGCCCAGGGAGGCGCCTGTCATGATGAAAAGAATACAGGCCACGGGTAAAGAGATTTTTTTATGGAGTTCCACTTCATACTTATTGTTAGACTTGCCATAACTGCGAAGGAGATTGTACTCATTTCGAAGTTGCCGTTGGGCGATGTTAATATCTTTTTCCTTACGGTATATTTCATCGGCACTGTTTGATTGGTCGCTTGAATAAGATTCTTGATACGTCGTTAATAAAGCAGTTGCCGATTCATAATTTGGTGGAACAATGCTATCCATTTCCGTTCGTAAAAATGCCCGTCCCACGCGGCCTTTTACAATGGCAATCCTATTGTCAATATCCTCAAGTTTACTCAAAATCATTTGGATGGTCATTTCCCGATCGGAGCGGCTGGTGGTATCGCGTCTGTTTAAAAACAAGTCATCGGCAGGAATAATAATTTTGTGTTTTTCAAATTCTATCCGACGATAATTACCATAATCTTTTAGATCCAGTTCATGGATTTCGCCATTGAAAAGATCCAAGACGATTGCATCATCAATGGTTGAAAGTTTGCCCGTTTTGGAATGAATACTGGTTTGTGTTTCTCCAATGCCTTTACTGAAAATCCGAACATCCTTTAGTGTGTCATTTTCCTTATCTCGGATTATTATACTGTAATCGGGTAAATCGTCCATAAAATATCCCGGTTCAATATTGAGGTCCGGCCGTTTGCGATAAATATCCCCGGAAAGCATACGTGCTTTGAAATTCATCTCCGGCATAATGAATGAATTAAAAAGGATGAGCACCGTTGCAATGGTAAAACCCAAAATGAGGGCAGGGCGGACAATCGTAATAAAACTAATACCTGATGCTCGCATGGCGGTGATTTCATTATCTTCTGAAAATTGCCCGAAAGCCATAAGTGCCGCTACCAAAACAGCCATGGGAACGGCCAAGGCAGTAATCCATCCTAGGTTGAGGAAGAGATATTCAAAAATGGTACCCAAGTCTAGACCTTTCCCAAGGAATCGGTCTATTGCTCTGAGAAGGAATTGGGTGAATAGAACAAATACAATAATCATTAACGAAAAGATAAAGGGCATGAATAGTTGCTTGAGGATGTATCTTGTAAGAAGGCGCATGTGAAAAATTACAATAGTTCTATCCTAAAATTATCATACCATGTTGAATGAAAAATGATTAACCAAGTTCCTGTAAAAAACTTTTCTTTAAGTGCCATTAATAACATTAATTTCCCCGGCTTCAATTGAAGTGATTCGATTGAATATGAATGGTGGGTGTAGCTCAGCTGGTTAGAGCACCTGGTTGTGGCCCAGGAGGCCGTGGGTTCAAGTCCCATCACTCACCCAAAGGATGAGTTAGTGGGTTCCCTGTCCGCCGTAGTGAAACGTAGGCGGGAAGTCCCATCACTCACCCAAGAAAAGATTTAAAGTAAAAAGATAAAAAATAAAAGGAATTCGCTAACTAGCGAATGAAAAAATCCTTTAATTTTGTTTGAACATTCGGGGTGTAGCGTAGCCCGGTTATCGCGCCTGCTTTGGGAGCAGGAGGTCGGAGGTTCGAATCCTCTCACCCCGACATTAGAGAATACCACATGTCTCTGACGAAAGAGCCTTGTTTCACGACGAGGCTCTTTTCATTTTATTTATAGGTTTATTTTTTATTCACTGGATCAATCATTGTCAGCTATAATCAAATATACCCATTTGGAGGACACAAAAGTGGAGGACACACTTTTTCAATATTTATTTGTAACTTACTCTATGAAGCACTCCTTGAAAATATTCGCTTTCTTCCTCACCCTTTCATATATAACTGCCCAAGACCCAAGACCATCCGTAGCTGTCCTTGATTTTGAAGCCCGGGGACTACCTATCTATGAAGCAGAAACGCTTACAGAGCGATTACGATCCGAGATTTCTAATACTAATGCTGTTCGTTTAACGGATCGAAAATTGCTCGAAAAAATATTAGAAGAACAGGGACTACAACAATCGGGATGTACAACAGATGAATGTGCAGCTGAGGTTGGTCAACTATTAGGCGCACAATTCATCATCAGTGGAGCCATCGGTAAACTGGGGAATTCCTACACGGTTGATGCAAAGATGGTATCGGTGACAACAGGGGCTGCTGAGCGAGCGAAGTCCGTAACGTATAAAGGGGAGGTCTCAGATTTAATTGTAGAAATGGAAATCCTAGCCTGGGAAATAGTAGGCTTAGAGGCACCTCAACGTTTGCTAATGAAACGTAAAGTTCAGTCAGCAACAGATAATAAAATGACCGTTGCTATACTTGATTTTGAACCCAGAGGCATCAGCACCCTCGAAGCCCAAACCTTGACAGACCGTTTCGCCACAGAGATCAATAATACAGGTAAGGCGATTCTGGTAGATAGGAATTCTATGCGGGAGGTGATGCAGGAGCAAGGCTATTCAGAAGTGGAATGTTCATCAGAAGAATGTGCCGCCGAAGTGGGTGCCATGCTGGGTGTTCAATTTATGATCAGTGGGGCCATAGGCAAACTGGGAGATACCTATACCATCGATGCCAAGATGTTCGAAGTAGCCACCGGTGCCGCAGCAAAAACAAAAAACACCACTTATGTAGGGAAAGTTGACGGTTTAATTACAGAAATTGAAATATTAGCCTGGGAAATGATGGGGCTTGATCCTCCGAAAGATTTATTGAAAAGAAGAGGCGGCGGATCGCCCGTGACTGCCACGCCAGCGTTTAAGGGCAAATCGCGGTTTGGCGCCATGTTGCGGTCAGCA
>Ga0233429_1000711_pt1 | contig 48929 bp, 46 predicted proteins | sample SI_118_April2016_3_FD_179879 | JGI IMG/M metagenome (GOLD analysis project Ga0233429, IMG submission 179879) | Seawater microbial communities from Saanich Inlet, British Columbia, Canada - SI_118_April2016_135_MG | ecosystem: Environmental > Aquatic > Marine > Inlet | place: Canada: British...
TCGGTCATATTCAGTTTGCTGATACGCCGGGACGCCATGAGCCCGGAACCGGCGAGATCAATTACTCTTATGTGTTTAAAGCGATTGATGAAATGGGCTGGAAAGGTTGGTTGGGCGCGGAATATGCGCCGTCGGGCCCAACCACGGAGACACTCGACTGGATGCAGCCTTATCTCTAACATCATTTTTTTGTTTCCAGATCGGTGCGAATCGGGTAGATCACCTATCCTTCAAATACACGAATTATAAAGGTGAAAAAGCGTGAGTGATAGCGACCAGAGTTTGATTGATAATTGTCTGATAGATGCGGAGTTTACCGAGCTGCCGGATTTTTACCGCGGCAAAGTGAGAGATGCGTATGGGCTCTCCGATGGCCGCCGCTTGTTGATCTCGACAGATCGTCAATCAGCTTTTGACCAAGTTTTGGCAGCGGTGCCGTTTAAAGGGCAAGTGCTCACTCAGACGGCGCGCTATTGGTTCGATGAGACAGCCGATATCTGCCCTAACCACGTGATCAGCTATCCCGACCCTAATGTCGCGCTGGTGAAAAATCTCGACATGTTGCCGATTGAAATGGTGGTTCGGGATTATATGACCGGCTCGACCGAAACCAGTATCTGGCCGATGTATGAACGTGGCGAGAGAACGCTCTATGGTCACGAATTTCCAGACGGCTTAAAGAAGAACCAAAAGCTTCCTGGAACAATCATTACGCCAACAACCAAGGCAGCCCAGGGCGATCATGATGCGCCGATCACGGAAGCCGAAATCCTTGAAACCCAGTTGGTGACAACGGATCAATGGCATGAATTGGCGGAGAAAAGCTTGGCGCTTTTTGCCCGAGGCCGGGAGTTAGCGGCTAAGAACGGACTTATTCTGGTAGATACCAAATATGAATTTGGCCTGGACGAAAATGGTGTGATTGTTGTCGCCGATGAAATTCATACCCCTGATTCCAGCCGCTTTTGGATCGCTGAGAGCTATCAAGAGCGGTTCGACGCGGGCGAAAATCCAGACAGTCTTGATAAAGAGTTCTTACGGCTTTGGGTCGCCGCCAAATGCGATCCTTACAAAGATCCCATTCCGGAAATTCCAGCAGAAACCTTGATCGAGTTTAGTCAGAAATATATCAATCTCTTTGAATTGGTAACCGGTCTGCCATTTGAAAAGCCTGATACATCGATCTCGGTTCGTGATCGCATTCGGGATAATTTAGCACGTGAACTGCCGGAATATTTCTCTTAATTTTTTTAAAAGACGGCTTGAATAACCAAGTATGAACCCCATATGCCATTAGCCCGTTTGTGGACATTTTTTAATGGGGGGGTCCCGTCAGAAATGATCGATGATTACTATATCGATCCCAGCGTCAATTGTGCGCTCATCCGGCAAAAAGGTGAATATAAAAAAGCTGAGGGTGTCGCCGCCCTATATCAGCTTGTCGGACATCCATTGTACGAATTGGGAATGAATATTTATCGGGATTTATCCGATTGTGAATTTCATCCAGACTACGAATACAGTTACTTTAAAGACGAAATTAGAACCGAATTAACCAGAAATCTGCCCAAAATGCTTGGCCAGTGTAAGATAGGTTGGCTGGTAAATTCGGTGCGTGACTATTCGATTGTCCACCAAATTGGTGTGAGCACGCGTCTAACGCCGTCGGGCATCGAAAGAAAACCTTTCCGTGAAAAAGCTAAATTAATATCCTGGCTGGGTTTACCGCTGAACTGCGAAATAGAATTCTCTAAAGAACACCCCGTGCATCAATAGGCCAGATGTCGACCAATTTATCGCCCCGTACACAATGTAAGTAGTTATGGAGATTGACGGTCGGATCGCAATGCGGCGTGATTAGGGTGACCGGCGTGCCGATAATCGGCTTTTGGCATTGTTCGCCGAGAATTATTTTCCCATGTTCATCACCAAACCGATCATAGCTCGATCCGGGAAGAGACTCGGTTGCGACCTCCGGTTTTGGACCATCTGTCGCAAAACATTTATAGCCGCCATCAATCGTGACAAAACCGCCGGCATTATTGCTGATGACTGTGCATTGCATATAGAGCGAGGTTGCAAAGGGAGAAGAGGCATCTTTGACCAATTCAACGGCATTATATTCGACATCCATGAATATATAGGAGCCGGTTTGGTGTTCTGTAAAAATCTTGCGGATACAGTCAATTGCATGGGTGCCGGTGCCGCCGCCGGAAATAATGCCAGGTTTTAGCCTAGCATCAGCCAAGGCTTTGACAATTGTCTCTAAATAATCGAGCTGTTCACCATATTCTTTTTCGCGCTCTAGATAGTCTTCAATATGTTGAACTCTGCCGGAATAGGCTTGGATGCCGGCGTAGGTTAAGCCGGGGCTGTCGCTGATCAATCTCGCCTGGGCAATAATTTCGCTGACGGCGTGGATGCCGGTTCTGGCCATGCCTACATCGATGTCGACTAAGACATCGAGCGTCGTATTTTCACGTGTTGCCGTGTTGGATAAATCTGAAACATTGGTGGGGTTGTCGGCAACGAGTTTCAGTTTCTCGGTGTTTTTGTTTAATTGAATCAGCCGGTTGATTTTGGCTGCACCGACAACCGGCGACGTGATCAGCACGCCGGTTATGCCCGCATCGATCATGATGTTGGCTTCATGCAGTGTCGCGCAACAGACCCCGAGCGCGCCAGCGGCCAATTGACGACGGGCAATCTCGGAGCATTTATGGGTCTTGGAATGCGGCCGCAACCGGATGCCGGCCTCACCACATAACCTGGTATGGTTGGCTAGATTGGCTTCAAAAGCATCCAAATCGAGTATCAATGCCGGTGTTGTCAGCGCTTTTTTCGATCCTGGAACATCGATGAGGCTTTGATTGGGGCCGAGATTTGGCAAGAGGCTTCCTTTCTATTTTGAGCTCCAGCGGCGCCACATTTCGCGGTAGGCGATTTCGACGCTCTTCGCATATTGCTCCCCATCGCAGAGCGGCGAAGAGATCAGGCGCTGACGTAAGGTCCGGCGCAGATCGCTCAAATCGCTCAGATTGCAGGTCAATTGGCGTGCCGCCTCGATATATTCTTTATGGCTGTCTGCCGCCAAATGATCCAATCCGATCGCGCTTAATAAGGAAGCTGCGACACGATCGACAAAATGCTGGCCTCGTAAAGCAATGACGGGCACACCCATGGCGAGGGCTTCAAAACTTGTCGTTGCGCCGTTAAATGGAAATGGATCGAGGGCGATGTCGACGTACTGATAAAGGTTTAAGTGCGCCTCGCGATTATCAATGTTGCCGGCAAATAGCAGCCGGTCTTCGGTAATGCCAAAATGAGCGAATTTATCCTGCCAGTGACGGATAAGGGCGGGGTCATTGAAGTAATCACGATATTTGAAAAACAGCTTCGAATGAGCGACCGAGGCCAGAACATCGGCCCAAAGTGCGATCACGTGATCATTTATTTTTTCCGGCTTGTTGAAGCAGCCAAAGGTGATAAACCCGTTCTGCTCCAGCGGCAAGGCAGAGATTTCCGGGAAATCAGTGGGTGGCGCAAATTGGTAGAACTGGGGCAGGCGATAGAGTTCTTCCGTGAATTTTTCTGATGTTTCGGCAGGATGTAAGGCTTTATCGGTGAGCCAATAGTCCATTTCTGCCAAGCCCGATGTCGCACAATCATGAAAGCTGATTTGAACTGGCGCGGCGCGATGAGCTGTCACTGTCGGGCGGTTGAGATTAAATCGCCCGGCCAGGCTGACTAAAATATCGATCTGGTCAGCCTCAATCTGGCGGGCAATTTGACCGTCGGTTTTGCCGGTTGTGCCCTGCCATTGATCGGTGGCGGCTTCAAATTGTTCCGTTACGAAATCAGAGACTTCATTTTCGCTGTAGATATAGATCTCGATTTCCGAGCGATCATGATGCTCGATCAGGGGCAACAAATTAAAGCCCACGGGATGGGCTCGAAAATCGGAGGATAAATAGCCAATACGGAGCTTGCGGTTGATATCCCGATCTCGCGAGGTAAATTTATCAGCATCAATTCCGGGTCGGTTATATTTCTCACCATAAGCCTGATGGACTTTGAACAGATTTTCGGAAGTTTGATGTGGCAAATTGAGCGTGTTGATCAATATGTTCCGCTCGGCCAATTTGCAGTTCGGATCGACTTTAAGAGCTTGCTCGAAGGTCGTATTGGCATATTCCAAGAGCCCGAGAGCTTGCTCGACAATGCCAAGATTATTGAGCAGGCGGCCATCATTGGGCCGGTAAAGAACGGCTCGGCGGAGAACATTCATCGCTTCGCTCAGCCTACCCATCTTACTGAACGCCTGGCCAAGATTACTCAAGGCTTCGACATTGTTTGCCTCGACCTTAAGGGCGAGTTCTGAGTGTTGGGCCGCTTCTTCAAAGCGTTCCGCGGCGACGAGCGCATTGCCTAAATTGACCAGACAGGAGAAATTTTTTGGCTCAATTTCCAGCGCCGCTTTGAAAGCATCAACCGCTTTTGCCGCTTGGCCTTGATCGAGATGAACAATGCCGAGATTAAAATGGGCTTCAATATTTTCCGGTTGCGCCTTAATGGCTCTGGCGATCAAGTCGGCGGCTTGTCGACCATGGCCAGTTTGATGGGCCAGCAATCCCAGCAAACGAAGAGCTTCACTATGTTCCGGATCACTTTTGAGGACCTGACGGTAAACCGTTTCAGCCTCGGCAAGATTACCTGCACGGTGAAATTGTTCCGCTTTTGAAAATGTGTTCGATTTTAGTGCTTGATTGCCCATAAGGCTGTCATTCCACAAAAAGAGCTAAACGGACCGCACAATTGGGGATTAGCCGCTCATAGCCTGAATCTTGGGTTATCTTGAAGAATTTATGTTAAGGAGCGGTAAAGGGCCGCGTTGATTTAGTAATTTTTGGCTCTGAGACGTTTTACCAACGCATCGTATGAGCCATCTTCTTTCATTTTCGCAAGCGTGGCGTCAAATTTTCTGATGAATTCTGGCTGAAGGCTTGATTTTTTTGACTGTAAAAGCGTAAAGCCCATTTTTGAATACACCTTCGGGAGAGTAATGAGAACTTTTTCAAGTCCAAAAGATTTGATGGCGGTTGAGGCAATCGCCAGGGGCTGGATTAGGACGTCAGCCCGGTTAATATTCTCCATGCGAAGACAGGCACTGACATTCGAAGCAGTCATGAAGTCGATTTTGTGTTTACCATAAAAATTTTGGGCAAATCCATTGCCTAAAATATCGCAGACTCGAAGTTTGTGAAACGTTTCAATACCGGGGTCGTTTTGGAGGCTCTCATGGGCGGTGCTGCCCTTTTTGACAACAGCACGCATTTCCAGCGAATAAACAATGCCTTTGGAAGAAATGGCATATTTTTTTCGCGTTGCCGTCGGTACGGTGACAAAAATATCTGAGAGGCCTTTCTTGACCCTCAACTGGACGCGCTTCCAAGCCGTTCCCCTTTGCTCGACCTCTAGACCCATTCGGTTTTCGATAATCTCACGCATTAAGTCCGGGAGGATTCCATTGACTTTTTTGCCGACACCGGAGGAATAGGGTGGCCAGTCTGAATTATAGGACAGCTTAATTGGCTCGGCAGTTGCGGAGCCGATTACGACACAGGATATTGTAACAAAAGTGAGAAAAATTTTAGTCATATCACACCATTCCCAATACCAGTCCTTAATACTTATATCCCAAACACCGTCATTTTTATTTCCCCGTGAAATAGGTGGGAGTTTTTATTTGGAAATACAATGATACAAATAAGCACAACTCTTCACATTGCTGCCATATTGTAGTTACATTCACAGGCTAAAGTGTCACCACTTAAAATTTATGGCGAAATTGAATACAGCCCAAAAAGGTGTGTGTGATATGGAACAGCAAAATCAAAAACCAACATACGACAATACGACTTATCAATTTTATCTGGCCAAAAATCTCGTCCATTCACTTGGCTATCGCGATGCCGTTGATGTGTGCTTTCGCAATAATTGGGATGACACGATGAAACTGATCCGCAGCGATGAGTTTACGCGCGATCGTCACTAAGTCGATTTAGTTTCAAATACCTTCGGTTGATCTTGCCGGGGAATTGAGTTCTAACCTAGTTGATCTGATTGACTAGCGCTCTGGAACCCCTTGGTGAATACAACTCATCCGCAAAAATTTAGCTCGGTGCCGGCCGCGATTGTCTTTGGCTTAATCGCGGCCTTCATTTGGGGTGTCTGGCCTGCCGTTTCGGCGTTTGGCATCAATCAATCGCTCTCAGCAATGGATTTGACCGCGTTACGGCTTGGCGTCGCCGGGGTCATTTTACTGCCATTGTTTTGGAAGCTCCGCCTCGGCTTTTTTGGCTTCGGCGATTTAAGCTGGCAGGCGGCTGTTCTGATCGTTAGCGGTGCGGGACTGCCCTATGTTCTATTTGCAACGGGTGGGTTGGAGTTTGCACCCGCGGGTCACTTTGGTGTGATCACGCCCAGCACGCAGTTAACTGCCTCAACGATCGGCAGTTGGCTGATCCTTAAAGAAAAACCCAGCAGAATTCGCTTGATCGCTATCATCATCATTCTCTCTGGTGTGGCGTTGACGGGTTGGGAAGGCTTGCAAGGGCGGGGTGAAGGTACCTGGATCGGTGATCTCATGTATGTCGCGGCGGGCGTATTGTGGGCCATGTTTACGGTGTCGGCGCGCTATTATTCGGTCAATTCCTTTCATGCGGCGGCTTTGGTGTCGGTATGGTCGATGGTTCTCTATTTGCCATTTTACTTCCTGTTCTTTGGCTCAAGCTTATTTGAAGCCTCGGTTACAGAGATTGTCGCGCACGGCTTTTTCCAAGGATTTTTGACCGCCGTTGTTGCCATCATCGTCTATACGCGGGCGATTACAATTATTGGCGTTGGTCGAGCAGCGGTTTTTCCGACACTCGTTCCCGGCATCACCGTCCTGCTGGCTATTCCGATATTGGGCGAGTACCCAACCATGCTTGAAATGACCGGCCTGCTGATCGTCTCGTTCGGTATGTTGATGGCGTTTGGTTTATTGGACCGTTTTATTTCCCGTCACTAAGCCTTTAGCCGCTTTTTATCAATTTTACCGACCGGTGTTTTAGGCAAGCTATCGGTAAATTCGATGATTGCCGGAATTTTGTACTTCACTAGATTGTCGGCGCAATAGGCGAGTAGTTCTTCCTCGCTCAGATTTTCGCCTTCGCGCACCGAGACATAGGCCTTGATCACTTCGCCCCGGTAGTCATCCGGCACGCCAATGGCGGCTGCCTCCAGTATTTTTGGATGCGCCATCAAGACTTCATCGATTTCACGTGGGAAGACGTTGTAGCCGGAGACAATCGCCATATCTTTGCTGCGATCGACAATAAATACAAAACCATCCTCATCGAGATAGGCGACGTCCCCGGTATGGAGCCAACCGTCTCGAAAGGCTGCCTGGGTCGCTACTTCATTGTTGAAATATTCATCGGCAATATGCGGGCCTTTTACGGTAATTTCGCCGCTTTCGCCAATTGGCATTTCCTTGGTGCCGGTTTCAAGGTCTACAATGCGAAAGTCGAGGCAAGCAACAGGCTGGCCAGCTGAATAGGATTTACGCTGGCCAACATAGGGATTGTTGCAAGTCGGCGCGCCTTCGGTCATACCGTAGCCTTCGAGTGCTGGAACGCCAGTGCGGGTTTGCCATTCGGTCTTAATCTTATCGGCAAGCGCGGCGCCGCCACTACCGCAATATTTGACGGCCGAAAAATCGATGTCGTCCAATCCTGGATAGCCGAGCATGGCGGCATAAGCCGTCGGAACGCCAACGATTATAGTTGTGATGCCTTGTTTCTCGATGGCTTCCAATACCAGTTCAGGATGAAAGCGGGGCAGTAGAACTGTTCCGTTGCAGCCGTAGATGGGCTGGAAACAGCCGTGGTACAAACCGGTAATGTGAAACAAGGGCGGCACGTTGAGCCAGATATCGGTGCCAATATCCGTCGGCCACCGATCTTCTTGGATTTGCATCGCGGCAATGACTTTGGCGTGACTATGCGGCACGCCCTTGGAGACGCCCGTTGTGCCACCAGTAAACATGATGATGGCGCCGTCCTCTGCCCTGGGCAATGCACTCGGCAGTGATGTGACGGATTTGTCTTGCCAATTTTCTGCCGGCTCAGCGGTGTCGATAAGCCGGATCTCGCGCCCTTCACTGGCGTTTTCTATCGCTGCCTGAGAAGTTGCGTCATGAAATATCAACTTTGGCTCGGAGATATCCAAGAGAGGATTTATTTCTCGTTCAGTATAGTTTGGATTTATCAGCGTGGCCTGGGCTCCGGCTGACAACACACCAAAGATTAGCATCGGCAAGGAAATGCTTGAGCTGGCACAAATCGCCACGCGCTCTCCTTTGACGATCCCTTGTGAGGTTAGGAAGGCGGCTATGGCCGCTACGCCCTCACCATATTCCAGGTAGCTCGCCTGATCTTCACCGCAACGGATGGCAATCGTGTTTGGGTAATTTTCTACGGCATATTGAAAAGCATGAACGATCGTTTCGAAATCTTCACGCGTCTGACCGTCGGTTCGCTGCGGCAGGCCTTCAAGCAATTTGGTGTCTCCCTATTTTTTGCCAATCTAGCAGAGCGTTTGTATTTTGACATCCTTCTTTTCGATTGTTAAAGTTTTAACAATATCTGATGGAATGGGGCAATGCTATGGGGCTATCGCTATTTTCAAAACGTAAACGGCCATTGCATCTCGGCCCGTATCCGATGGAGAAGATCAAGCGGGTTGATGAGACGACAACGCTGATTATCGATGATGAAGTGAAGCGCACACCGGCCCGGGCGAATGGTTTTTTTAGGGCGCGCTTTGGTGATTTTGGTGAAAAGGCGAAAACCGAAGTTAAACGGTTCGTCATTAAATCACCGGTCTCCGCCGCCATGCGCCGCGCCATTGAAACACTCGTGCCCATTCAAGACGGCGAGACGGCCTCTGAAAAAGCACCTATTCCCAACGATCCGCAAAAGCTTTCCGAGCACATCAAGGCTTTCTCTTATTTTCTTGATAGCGATCTGACCGGGATCTGCGAAGCTAAGGATTATTGCTGGTACAGTCACGACCTTGAAGGCAATGAACTCAAGGTGAAACATAAATACGCCATTGTCCTAGTGATCGACCAGGGATTCCATACGATGGATTCGGCGTCAGGCGATGATTGGATTTCGAGCGCCCAAAGCTTTCGGGCCTATCTCAGAGGATCTGAAATTTCCAGCGTCATTGCCGATTATATCCGCCGGCTTGGTTATGATGCCCGGGCTCATACCAATGCGGACAGTTTGGTTCAGCATGTCCCGCTTTCTTTATTGGCTGGGTTGGGTGAGATGAGCCGGATCGGCGAGATGATCCTTAATCCGTTCATAGGGCCGCGCCTCAAGACAGCTGTCGTGACGACAGATATGCCGCTGGCGATTGACAAGCCGATTGATTTTGGCCTCCAGGATTTTTGCAACAAATGCCAAAAATGCGCGCGGGAATGCCCCTGTGGTGCGATCCCGTGGGGCGAGAAGATAATGTATAATGGCTATGAGAGCTGGAAGCCGGATTCGGAAGCCTGCACCAAATACCGCACGACTAATCCCGGCGGCTCAGCGTGTGGGCGCTGTATGAAAATGTGTCCTTGGAATAAAGAAGGTCTGATGCAGCACCGGCTAGCCATGTGGATGGCCATCAAACTGCCCTTTACCCGGCGTTTTCTCATCTGGCTCGATGACAAATGGCGCTATGGAGAGCGCAATCCCGAAAATCGCTGGTGGTTCGATCTTGAGACAGTCGAGGGCCAAACCGGTGCGCCGGTCAAAACCAATGAGCGCGATTTGAGCCTTGGTAAAACACCACCGAAAGGCAATCGTTTTGCGGTCTACACTCCAGATGACTGGCCAGTCTTTAATGAAAAAGAAACCAAGCGTGCTGATCGCAAAGCCGGGCAGGCGAATTATTTGGCTGCTGAGAAACCGGCCGATGCGAGAGACCGCGTTGCTGAAAAATCGGGAGAGCAGTCATAAATTATCATCTCGATGATCAGATCGGCTTCAAGCTGGGCCGGGCGTTTAACCGGGCCCATAACAATTTGCGCCAACGTATTACCGAGTTTGATATAACGACCCAGCAACTCGCTACTCTCATGCGCTTGCAAGAACAGGGCGAGGTTTCACAAAACAATCTGGGCCGTAAGCTCGACATGAAACCTGCCACCATCCACGGCATTGCCAAACGATTGGAAAAGCGCGGACTTATTGCCAGTCGCCGCTCGCCAGAAGATCAGCGCCTCATATTAGTGGCATTGACATCCGTCGGCCAAAAGTTGGCAAAAGAGTTGCGGCAATATTCTGAGGCCGCCTCAGCTAAAACGATGACACCGCTAAATAAATCCGAGCAGAAGACGCTTAAAAGTCTGCTCGATAAATTGGTTGTCGAGTGAGGATGCCCCAGCCATAAATTCCTCGCCAAATCCTGCTCAGAACCTTAGAGGTATTGCTGTGATGATCATTGGCATGATCGGCATGGCGGGCACGGACGCCTCCGGCAAATGGCTGATGACCAGCGATTATTCGGTGTTTCAGGTCATTGCTGTCCGCGGCTGGATCATAGTAGCTCTTATGGCAGCTTGGGTGGTGTTCACCAAACGCATTGCTCAGCTTAAGACCCGGCGTCCTGGCGCGCATGGGATTCGTCTAATATTAGCCTTTGGCGGCCCGGTCTTGATGTTTACCGCCCTGGCTAAAATGCCATTGGCAGATGTGACGGTTATTATTTTCGGCTCGACATTTCTAACGACCGCTTTGTCAGTACCCATTTTCAAAGAGAAAGTTGGCTTACATCGCTGGTCGGCCGTTGTGCTCGGATTTGTGGGTGTGGTCATCGCGCTCCGTCCCGGCGCCGGGGTGTTTGAGCCTATCGCGGTCCTGGCTCTATTTGCCGGCGTTGCTTTTTCAACGGTCAATCTGACAGCACGCTGGTTGCGCGACACCGAATCGACGCTCAGTATTACCTTTTATACCATGCTCGGCATGGCAGCGCTTTCCAGTCTGGCAATCCCGTTCGTTTGGCAGCCGATCCCGCTTGGTGATCTGGTGATCTTCGTGGTTATGGGCGTCTTCACGCTGATCGGCTATCTTGGGATGACGGGTGCCTTTGTCATGGCCCCGGTCGGCGTCGTGGCACCGTTCGAATATACCGTGCTGATTTTTGCTGTCATTTCGGGCTATTTGATTTGGGGCGATGTGCCGGACGGCTATGTCTGGACCGGAGCGGCAATCATCGTTGCCAGTGGCACCTATTTGATCATCCGGGAATCCCGCGCACATCGGCTTGAAGCAGATTAGATTTATCGCTTTAATGCACCTTAATTAAATTTGGGAGCAAATTAAGTGGACGGTAATAGTCCTCTCACTTTAGATACAAAATATAGCGCCAGCTCGGGCCGAATTTATGTCACCGGCACGCAAGCCCTAGTGCGCCTACCGATGATGCAGCGCGCACGTGATCTGGCCAATTCAATGAACACGGCAGGCTATATTACCGGCTATCGGGGCTCTCCCGTCGGTGGCTATGATTCAGCGCTTTGGGACGCGTCCGATTATCTCGAGCAGCACCACATTCGCTTTCAAGCCGGCGTCAATGAAGATATGGCGGCGACGGCGTGTTGGGGGACACAACAGGTCGGCATTTGGAAGTCTGCGACAGAGCAGGCTAATTATGATGGCGTTTTTGCCATCTGGTACGGTAAAGGCCCCGGCGTAGATCGCTCCGGTGATGCGCTCAAGCACGGCAATCTTGCGGGCGCGTCGCCCAATAGCGGTGTTCTGGTGTTGGCCGGTGATGACCAGGGGGCCAAGTCCTCGACCACGGCGCATCAATCCGAACAAGCTTTGATCGCTGCCATGATCCCTATTCTTTATCCGGCCAGCGTGCAGGAATATATCGATTACGGCCTGATGGGATTTGCCATGTCGCGCTTTTCGGGCTGCTGGACGGGCTTCAAATGTGTCGGCGATATCATCGAAAGTACCGCCTCTATTTCAATTGATCCCGACCGGCTCGACATCAAAATACCGCATGATTTTGAGTTTCCTGAAGACGGCATCCATATCCGCTGGCCGGACGGCCCGGTTGAGCAGGAAAAGCGCCTGATTTCCGTGAAGCTCAAGGCGGCGCAAGCTTTTGTCCGGGAAAACAAACTCGACCGGGTGACCCATCGGACGGTTAGAAAGCGCCTCGGCATTGTCGCCCCCGGAAAAGCCTGGCTCAACGTCTGCCAGGCCTTTGAAGAATTGGGCTTAAGCGATGCCGAGCGACAGGATCTAGGGCTGGGTGTTTTCAAAGTGGCCATGCCGTGGCCTTTGGAGCCGACAAGAATTTTGAGCTGGGCCGAAAGCTTTGACGAAGTTCTGGTAATCGAAGAAAAGCGAAATTTGATCGAAGATCAGCTGGCCCGAATACTCTATGATATGCCGGTAGAAATTCGCCCTCGTCTTGTTGGTAAACGTGACGGCCAAGGCAATCTTCTCGTGCCGGAATTCGGCGAGCTTAATGGTACGATTATCGCGCAAATTATCGCCAATCGGTTTTTGGAAGACGACCAAGAAAATAGTGGGGGCAATTGTCTGGTTTCAGCAGCGGCTGCGATTAAAGCCCGAACTTCTCAATCCAATAAGCCGGTGGCCCCGCCGGAACGCTCCCCGTGGTTTTGTGCCGGCTGCCCGCATAATTCATCGACTAAAGTACCGGAAGGCAGCCGCGCGCTTGCCGGCATTGGCTGTCACACCATGTCGGTCTATATGGACCGCCGAACGGCAGCCTATACGCATATGGGCGGCGAGGGTGGCACTTGGATCGGTCAGGCCCCTTTTACGACGGCCAAACACGTGTTTCAAAATATCGGCGATGGCACCTATTATCATTCCGGCCTGATGGCGATCCGGGCGGCGGTGTCCTCGGGCGTCAATATTACTTATAAAATTCTGTTTAATGATGCGGTAGCCCTTACTGGTGGCCAGCCGATGGACGGCGAACTTTATCCTTGGACGATCTCCGAACAGATTGCCGCCGAAGGAGTGGGGCGCATTGCGGTGATTTCAGATGAGCCGGAAAAATATGCCGATCATTTGAATTGGGCGCCGCAGGTGGAAATTTTTCACCGCCGGGAGTTGGAGCGCATCCAGCTTGAAATGCGCGAGCTCGAAGGCGTTACAGCGATCATCTACGATCAAACCTGTGCTGCCGAAAAGCGCCGCCGGAGAAAGCGGGGGCTCTATCCGGATCCGGCACGCCGGGTCTTTATCAATGATGCAGTCTGCGAGGGTTGCGGCGATTGCAACACGGCGTCCAATTGTGTGGCAGTCCGTCCGTTAGATACGCCAATCGGCCGCAAGCGCGTGATCGACCAGTCGTCATGCAATAAGGATTTCAGTTGTCTCGAAGGCTTTTGCCCAAGCCTTGCGACGGTTGAAGGCGGCTATTTGAGGAAATCAGAACCGCCCAATCAGGGTCAAAACAATCCAGCAGCCGACTTGCCCGATCCTGAGCTGCCGGAAATTAATGGCACTTATCATATTTTGCTGACCGGCATTGGTGGCACGGGTGTCATCACGGTCGGCGCTAATTTAGGCATGGCCGCTCATCTTGAAGGCAAAAGCTGCTCGGTTCTGGATCAGACGGGGCTTAGCCAAAAAAATGGCGCCGTGATGAGCCATGTTTCGATCACCAATGACACCCAAGCGGTTTTGGGGACACGGATCAGTACCGGTATGAGTGATCTCGTAATTGGCTTTGATATGGTTGTTGCTGCTGGCAAGGAAGCGCTTAACACGATGAGCATCGACCGCACCCGGGCCATTATAAACGACCATCTTGTGCCGCTGGCGGCCTTTGCTGAACGGCCCGATATGCCGCTGGAAGCAGGCGGCTATACGAACGTGATTGAAACAGCTCTAGGCGCGGGCAAAGTTGATTTCTTTGACGCCACCCAGCAGGCCGCAAAATTGCTCGGTGACAGCATCGCATCCAATATTTTTCAGCTTGGCTATGCCTATCAGAAAGGCAGCATTCCCTTAAAGGCCGCTTCGATCGAACAGGCCATTCGCCTCAACAATGTCGCCGTCGAGATGAATTTACGCGCCTTTGCCTGGGGCCGGGTGGCAGCAGCTGAGCCGGAGCGATTAGCTGGTCTCATTGGCGCGCATGAAACTGAGGCCGAGCTAGCCTTTAATCTCGATCGTTTTATTGAAGATCGCGCTGGTGATCTCACAGCTTACCAAAACAAGGCCTATGCAAAGCGCTATCAGTCGCGCCTGGAAGCCATCTCGGCCACTGAAAATAAATGTTACCCGGGTAACATTAAATTGACGGAAGCGGTGGCCCGCGCGCTCTATAAGGTGATGGCTTATAAGGATGAATATGAAGTTGCGCGGGCTTATACCGACCCCAGCTATCAGGAAAAAATTAAGGCGCAATTTGACGGCGATTACAAACTGAAGCTTCATTTCGCCCCGCCGCTCTTTGCCGCCAAGGACAAGGTGACCGGTCAGCCGTTTAAAAAAGAATATGGTAGCTTTATGTGGCAGGCCCTTAAAGTTTTAGCGCCTTTGAAAGTATTACGGGGCACACCGCTTGATCCCTTTGGCTACCTTGCCGAGCGTAAGGAAGAGCGGAAATTAATCCGGGACTATGAGAATTTGTTAAATGAAATTTCTGGGACCTTGTCATCAGAAAACTACGACCTTGCTGTGGAACTGGCCTCCCTGCCGATGCAGATTCGCGGCTTTGGTCATGTCAAAGCCCGCGCCATCAAAGAAGTGAAAGCGGAAGAAGAGAGCTTGTTGGCGCTCTATAGAACCTCTTCACTCGCGTCATCTAAAGCAGCGGAGTAGCTGGATCCTGAACAAGTTCAGGATGACGATTGTGTTTTTAATCCACCAATCCGTCATTCTGACGAAGTCAGAATCCAGTGATGCAAAATTAGCTGTTGAAGCAGAAACCGGATACCGGATCCTGTCTTGGATGACGAGATGGATGGGGGTTTGGGTTAGCTTCGGATGGATGTGCCGACTAAAGCTTTGCCGCTAATTTTTCGACTAGGTCCCAGACAGCGGTGGGGTTTTCGACGTGGGCGTTATGGGCGCAGCCGGGTATTGCGATGGCGTCTTGGTCAAAAGCTTTATAATCCTCGGCACTGACGATCGGATCATTTTCTCCGGCAGCTAAGACATAGGGGCATTCCACAATCCCGAGGACCATGCTCATCCAGGGGCCGCCAATTGTGCCGGTGGCGTTATCGGCGGCGAGCCGAAACTTTTTATGTTCTTGGTCGCCATCCAGCTTAATGCCGGAAGCGACCATCGGGTCATCCGGCGCAACCAGGCCATAGAGGCCGGAGACCTTCAAATAGCGCTCAATGGCATCATCGCGGGTTTCGAAATATCGGCTGGGCTTTGCCGCGATCGCGTTCATCATCTCGGTATCTTTATCTCGCCAATTCATGATCGTGCCAATGACCACAACACCGGCGATATCAAGGCCAAACCAACTGGTCGCCATGGAAAGACCAATAACGCCGCCCATGGAGTGACCAATAATAATGACTTTTTTTCGGTCGCGGATGAGATTGGCGATATCGTTGGAGTGTTCGCCGAGCCCGTAAGACTCTGACCAGTCGGAGCGGCCATGGCCGCGCATGTCGGGAATGATCCAGCGGCCCAATTTCTTCTCTTCGATGATATCGCGCACGCCGTGCCAGACATCACCCGTGGCGCCGAGCCCATGGAGCAAGAGATAGGTCGTCTCTCCCTCACCGCCACTTGTTGAGTAAATATTGGGAGTTTGTATGGGAGGCACTAATTCTTAATCCGTTCAGAAATGGAGACCATGCGATAGAGCCGCTCGACAACCGGCTTTTCCATTAAAACGCCGTCTATTTCAACAAAGGCTTTATCTTGCGCTTCATATTTCGCGATCAAGTCCAAGGCTTTGGCAATCTCTTCAGCCGTCGGGCTGAAACTTTGGTTTATAATCTCGATTTGTTTGGGGTGGATGGCGCATTTTCCGGTAAAGCCAATCGCGGAGGCAGCTTCGCTTTCCTGTCGTAAGCCCTCCATATCGCTTAGTCCGAAATGCGGCATATCGAGCAGATCCACTTTGGCGTTGGCGGCTGCCAAAACCAGTTGTTGGCGGGCGAAAAGGAGAGAGTCCCAGCCAGGCTCAACCCGGAGATTGGCCGACATATCAAAGCCGCCCAACAACAATGAGCCAATTTTATGGCTCGACTTGGCGATATCGAAAGCGGCGTTAAGTCCTTCGGTGGTTTCGATCAGGGGATGGAATTTGAGGTCTGGATGTTTTGCACTTAAGACATCACGCAAAATTCTGACTTCCTCGGCTGAGGATATTTTGGGCAGCATGATGCCGTCGGGTGCTGTCTCAGCTTCAGCCAGCGCCAAGATATCTGCCATGCCGGTGGCGGAACGGATTGAGTTCACCCGAAGCCAAATCTCGACTTTGCTGTCCGATTGGTGTTCGGCTATCAGCTGGATGGCGTCGGCGCGGACGGTTGCTTTAATTTCATCGGCAACCGCATCTTCAAGATCTATGCAAGCAATGTCCGTACCAGAGGTGAGCGCCTTCGGAAATATTTCCAATCGACCACCCGGCACAAAAAGCAGGCTTCTTCGTGGATTGGTGTTTTGTGACATTGCCATTGTTTGCTTCCTTCGTTAGACCTTTTACATACCGTTCCAGTCGCAAGATGGCTATAGTCTTTGAACATTTTTTCGGGAAGTTAAATGAGTGAGCCACTAAAAGATATCCTAGTTGTCGCCGTTGAGCAGGCGGTGGCGGCGCCTTATTGTACATCGCGGTTGGCCGATGCCGGGGCGCGGGTGATTAAGATTGAACGCGAAACCGGCGATTTCGCGCGCGGCTATGATGATGTGGTTAATGGTGAAAGCGCCTATTTTGTCTGGCTCAATCGCGGTAAGGAATCCATCGCACTCGACATCAAAAACCCTGAAGATGCTGCTCTGTTGCAGCGCATGATAGCCAAGGCAGATGTCTTTGTGCAGAATTTGGCACCGGGAGCAGCGGCCAGAGGAGGTTTTGGTTCCGATGAATTGCGAGAACGTTTTCCCAGCCTAATCACCTGCGACATTTCAGGCTATGCCAGTGATGGTCCCTCCCGCGACATGAAAGCCTACGATATGTTGGTGCAGGCGGAAACCGGCCTAGCCTCAGTTACCGGCTCGCCAGACGCTCCGGGACGCGTTGGTGTTTCCGTCTGCGATATTGCCGCCGGCATGTATGCTCATGCGGCAATCCTGTTGGCGCTCTTTGAGAGAGAGCAAACCGGTGAGGGCAAAGCGATCGAAACCAGCTTGTTTGACGGCATGGCCGATTGGATGACGGTACCGTTGCTGCATCAGGACTATGGCGGCAAAGCGCCAGAGCGGGTGGGGCTCCGCCATCCATCCGTGGCACCTTACGCGCCCTTTGAGACCAAGGATGGTGAGCTGATCGTAATCTCCATTCAAAACAATCGCGAATGGGCACAATTTGCCACAGAGATCTTGGAGCAGCCCGAACTCGCGGAAGACGGGCCTTATAAAGACAATATGAGCCGGGTTGCCAATCTCGACGCTTTAGAGGCGGATATTGGCGCGGTCTTTAAACGCTTCACGAGTAAAGAGCTATCAGCAAAGCTCTTAGCAGCGCGGGTAGCTTTCGGTCGGGTAAATTCGATTGCTGACTTTTCCAAACATGAGGATTTACGCCGAATGGAGATCAATACCCCGCATGGCAGAGCAGAAATTCCAGCACCGCCCGCCCGCGTAAAAGGCGAAGACGTCTCGTCGGCGAGCGTCCCGGGTCTTGGCGAACATTCTCAAGCACTTCGTAAAGAATTCCCAGAATAATCATTATTTTTATTTTTTTTTCGATTCCAGTTGCGATTTAGATTTAACCGGTGAATACTCGTCTTCACAAGCATGCGAGACGTGACGATAAGTCGCGCTCGACTAAGTGTTTAATTAAAAACAGGACCATAAAACTAGGGAGTTTTACCTCATGTACAAAGTTATTTTATCGGCGACCTTGGGCGTTGCCCTTCTCGCTTCTGCATCACCTGCTTCTGCGAAATGCGATCCGGGTGAGATGAAAATTAAATTCAGTCACGTGACCAACACGGATAAACATCCGAAAGGTGTTGCAGCGACTCTTTTGGCAAAACGCGTTAATGCCGAGATGAATGGCAAAGCCTGCATGGAAGTTTTTGGCAATTCAACACTCTATAACGACAACAAAGTGCTTGAAGCTATGCTGAGCGGCAATGTTCAAATGGCAGCTCCGTCACTTTCAAAATTCGAAAAGTTTACCAAGAAATTTCGGATTTTTGATCTGCCGTTCATGTTTAAAGATATTGCAGCCGTGGATAAGTTTCAGAATTCGGCCGGTGGTCAGAAGCTTAAGAACTCAATGCGGAGAAAAGGCTTGGTTGGTCTCGCATTTTGGCACAACGGCATGAAACAGATGTCAGCCAATAAGCCTCTGATTTCGCCAAAAGACGCCAATGGACTTAAGTTCCGCGTGCAGCCTTCTGAAGTTCTAGCGGCTCAGTTTAAGCAACTCGGTGCCAATCCTCAGAAAATGGCTTTCAGTGAAGTCTATGGTGCCCTTCAGACCAAAGTTGTTGATGGTCAGGAAAATACTTGGTCCAACGTTTATGGTAAGAAGTTCTTCGAAGTCCAAAACGGCACAACTGAAACCAATCATGGTATCATTGACTATCTCGTCGTCACTTCCACAAAATGGTGGGATGGCATGCCTAATGCCACGCGTACACAGCTTGCTAAAATTTTGACAGAAGTAACTGTCACGCGAAATCAAAAGGCGTTTGAAGTTAATGAAGTCGCTCGCAAGAATATTCTCGCCGCTGGCGGTAAAATTCGGAAATTGTCACCGGCGCAACGTCAAGAATGGGTGAATGCAATGAAACCTGTTTGGGGCAAGTTCGAAAAAGATATCGGAAAAGATACGATTGCTGCTGCTCAGGCAATGAACTAAGGCTTTCGAATATCCAGTTCTCCGGAACCCTAAATGTGACAAATGTTCCTTGTAGGGTTCCGGAATTGGACTTCTTTAGTATTTCATTTTGAATTTCAAAAATGACACGATCGGGATAAGCGTCAATGAGTAATAGGCCACAATCCGCTTTCGGAAAATTCGTTGATCAATTTGAAGAAACTTTAATTGCCGTTTTGCTTGGTCTTATGACGGTTATTACGTTTGCCAATGTGGTTGCTCGATATGTTTTCAATGACAATTTATTATGGGCGCTGGAAGCAACCGTTTTTCTGTTTGCCTGGCTCGTTTTGCTTGGCGCGTCCTATTGCGTGAAGAAGAACCTTCATTTAGGGATAGATATTGTCGCAAATATGCTTTCGCCGGGTTTGCGAAAAATAATGACTTTTGTTGCGGTGATTGCTTGCATTGTTTTTAGTTTGCTTCTGCTTAAAGGAAGTTGGGACTATTGGTATCCGTTTGTAACCACCCAGGCCTTCTATGAAACCGAAGACGTGCCGATGCCCGAGTTTCTCCAATTTTTGTCGACGATGTTAAATGAGGGCGAGCGTTATGAAAAAATGCCGCGATTTATTCCTTATTTTGCTTTGCCGCTGGGATTGGCGATGCTGACTTTCCGTTTTATTCAAGCCGGTTGGCATGTGTTGCAGGGCGACGTGGATTTAATTATCGCCAGTCATGAAGCTGAAGATCATGAAGCGCTCGTCGGCGACGTAAAACCGGAGACAGACTAACCCATGACAGTTGTTCTCCTATTCGCACTCGTCATCCTGCTTATGGTTTTGGGGGTGCCAATCGCCGTTGCGCTTGGTCTTTCCAGTATTCTGTTCCTCACAGCCTTTTCAGATGGCTCGCTTAATTCCGTAGCGCAAACGCTATTTTCAGCCTTTCAGGGCCATTTTACGCTGCTGGCGATCCCCTTCTTTATTTTGGCGTCAACTTTCATGTCAACCGGGGGTGTTGCCCGTCGGATCATTCGCTTTGCCATAGCGCTGGTCGGACATTTCCAAGGCGGGCTGGCAATTGCTTCCGTTCTCGCCTGCATGATGTTTGCGGCACTGTCAGGCTCCTCGCCGGCTACGGTGATTGCGATTGGTACCATTGTCATCGCCGGTATGCGCGAAGTTGGCTACCCCAAGGAATTCGCCGCGGGTGTTATCTGTAATGCAGGAACGCTTGGTATTCTCATTCCGCCCTCAATTGTCATGGTCGTTTATGCCGCTGCCACTGAGGTTTCGGTGGGCCGTATGTTCTTGGCTGGAGTGGTACCCGGTATCATCGCCGGGCTCATGCTCATGGTCGGTATTTACGTTCTGGCTCGGAAAAGAAATCTACCGGCTCAAGAATGGGCTGGCTGGGGTGAAATTATGGCTTCGGGCCGGGATGCTTTATGGGGATTGATGTTGATCGTGATCATCCTCGGCGGAATTTATGGCGGTATATTTACCCCGACTGAAGCCGCAGCCGTTGCGGCGATTTACGCCTTTTTGATCTCTAATTTTGTTTATCAGGATATGGGCCCCTTTAGTGAAGGTGGCCAGCGCGGCGGTATGATGCCGGTTCGCATATTGTCTGTTTTATGGCATCCAGATACGAAAAGAACGCTGTTCGAGGCAGGCAAACTGACCATTCTCTTAATGTTCATCATCGCCAATGCTTTGATCTTAAAACATGTGCTAACGGAGGAGAGAATTCCTCAAATGGTGACGGAAGCCATGCTAAGTGCCGGCTTTGGTCCGATTATGTTCCTCATTATCGTCAATATAATTCTGCTGATTGGTGGCCAGTTTATGGAACCATCAGGATTGTTGGTGATTGTTGCCCCGTTGGTATTCCCGATTGCGATCCAATTGGGAATTGATCCCATTCACCTCGGTATCATCATGGTCGTGAACATGGAAATCGGCATGATCACCCCGCCGGTCGGCCTGAACCTGTTTGTAACTGCGGGTGTGGCAAAAATGTCGGTAACCGATGTCGTTAAGGCAGCCCTTCCATTTGTCAGTATTTTGTTCGTGTTCCTGATCATGGTTACCTATATTCCGTGGATTTCAACCTGGCTGCCAACTCTGTTTATGGGACCGGAAATAATCACCAAGTGATGAGAAGACTGCGCTTTCTATCGAGCACTAATTTCAGGTGGAAAAAAGCCAGGATTATAATTTAACACCCTAATTCTTCTGGTTGTATATCTTGGGTAACCCCCCATCTATATTAGAGCTATATTGACGATGTCGATCTGAGAGATAGATGGTTAAGGATTCTTCGGAAAATTCTGCTCTAAACCCTGATTTACGGGTTGTTTTTGATTCTGTTAACGACAGCATTATCGTTCTCGACCGCAATATGATTGTCGTAGATGCCAATCAATCACTAAGTAAGAATTTTCAAACCCCTCAAGAAGAAATAATTGGTCGTCCTGTCTCGGATTTTTTTCCTAAAGAAGTCTCTGAATTTCGAATTCCGATTTATGAGGAGGTTTTTAAGGATAAAGTCACAATTGAATATGAAAGTGCCCGTGACGGTATCTGGTACCAATCAAAAGTAAGCCCATTATTCGATGCCGACGGAAATGTCGCACATGTTTCGATTATTGCTCGCGATATTACCGAAAAAAGAGAAGATTCCGAAAAGCTTAGAAAAAGCGAAGCTCAGTTTCGAAATTATTTCGATTTAGGTCTCGTCGGCATGACGGTTTCGTCGCTCCATCGCAATTGGCTCCATGTGAACGATCGCATGTGTGAGATGTTGGGATATACGTGGCGCGAGCTTACCTCGGTTGACATAATGTCACTCACTCATCCCGATGATCAGGAGCGAGACGCTGAAGATTTCTGGAAAATTGTTGAGGGTGAGATTGAAAGCTTCAACAAGGAAAAAAGATACATCCATAAAAATGGTGATGTCGTTTATGTGAAAATTTCAGCCAGAGGCGTCAAGAATGATGAGGGTGATATTGATCATCTCGTCGCGTTAATTGACGACATAACGGAGCGAAAATTAGCTCAAGATGCTCTCGCTCGTTCTTACAGTGAGCTGGAAAGCCGGGTGGAAGAGCGCACCCGGCAGCTTAAGCAAAGTGAAGGAAATCTCCGTGAGTTTGCTTTAACGGCTGTTGATAGTTATTGGGAGACCGATGCCGATTTAAACATTGTCTATGCTTCCAAGAATCGTCCAGCCGAGAAGTTGAAAAATCGCAAAGTTATAATCGGCAAAAATATTGGAGAAATTTCAACGGATTTTAGCCAGGGTGAGGAATGGCAGGCTTTCTTAAAAGCCCTAGAAACTCAAGAAGCCTTCCGCGATATGATCATGCCGAACGAAGATTCCGAAGGAAACCGGATTTTTGTCAGACGCAGTGCATCGCCTATTTTAGATGCCGATGGGAAATTTACCGGCTATCGGGGCACCACGACCAATGTGACTGAAGACATATTGGCGAAAGAAAAGGCTGCTCAGGCCGAGAAAAAATACCTCGATACCGTGCGGGAAAAGTCCGAATCTGAAGAATTAATGTTAAAAATTTCCTCAGCTTCAAATAGGGCAAATTCACTGGAAGAGGCTTATCAAGCCTGTATTGATGAAGTGTGTGGATATACCGGCTGGCCTTTCGCTCATGTATGGAATGTGCCGGAAGGTCAGTCGAAATTATTTGAATCTTCTGGCATTTGGTATGTTGAAGATAAGGTAAAATATGCTCCCTTGATTGAGCACACCTATAATAATGATAAGCAGCTTTCAAAAAGCAAATTGGCTGAAGTTCTGGCCTCTGGAGAATCTTATTGGTCTGGAGAAATGCCGAAGATAACGGGAAGCAGGCGGGCCAAAATTGTCGAGCAATGCGGCGGTAAAGGAGCCGTGCTCTTCCCCTTAAAAATCAATGGTAAGGTTTTTGCGATATTGGAATTCGTGCTTGATAATTGGAGTGAAAGGGATGTTGGTTTTACGTCAATTCTTCAACAGATCGAGTTGCAGCTTGGCCATGTGCTTGAACGCGAGCAGGTGAAAGATGAGATACGTAAAGGTGAAGAACGATTTAGAGATTATGCCGGCTCAGTTGCCGATCGATTTTGGGAAACCGACGCTGATTTTAGATATATTTATGTTACTCCGCCGGCTGGAAATCTTACCAATGTACTTGAAAATTTGCTCGGCAGGGCCCCTTGGGAAGTCGTGGGCTCGGACGGCGATAACCCGAATTGGGATTGGCTCAAGAAAGAAGTCTCCGAACACAAGGCCTTTAGGGATTTTGAATATAGTTGGCTTGGAAATAATGGCGTTGTTCGCCCCTTGAAAGCGAGTGGCACGCCTTATTATGACAAAAACGGAGAATATCTGGGCTACCGAGGAACGACGATTGATCAAACCTCGATCGTTGAAGCGCGGGCGCAAACTGAAGATATCCAGAACCAATTTTATGAAGCCATGGAAAATCTTGATGCCGGTTTCGTCCTGTGGGACGCCAATGACGAGTTTGTCATGTGTAATTCTTTTTATAAAAGTATTCAGACAGCTGCAAAAGATTTTCTCGAGCCTGGTGTTAAGCACGCAGATTATATTCACCACATTGCAAATAGTGAATGGGCAAAAAGAAATTTTGAGAATTTAGAGGGTTGGGCTGAAGAACGTATCGCAGATCATCAGAATCCCAGTATTCCATTGGAGTATCATTTAGACGATGGACGATGGTTCAGAATTAGAAAACAAAGAATGGCGAATGATTACAAAATCGTCTTCCATATTGATGTAACCGATATTAAACAGCGCGAACTAGAATTGCATGGAGCCATTCAGGAAGCGGAAGCTGCCAACAGAACGAAATCCGAGTTCCTGGCAAATATGAGCCATGAGCTGCGTACCCCGTTAAATGCCGTCATAGGTTTTTCCGACGCTTTGAAACATGGCGTTTTCGGTGATCTCGCCAATATTAATCAACTTGATTATTTAAATAATATTCATGAGGCGGGTAGTCATCTGCTTGAGTTGATCAATGATATTCTAGATGTTTCCGCTATTGAGGCCGGCCAGTTTGAGTTGAAAGAAGAGGTTGTTTCGCTGAGCGATATCAGTGATAGCACGCTCAAGTTTATCGCCCAGCGGGCACTGGATGGTGGCGTTATTATCGCAAACTATTTGAGCGAATCTGATGTAAGTCTACTGGTTGACGAATTACGGTTTAAGCAAATTCTCCTTAATCTATTGTCCAATGCTGTTAAGTTTACACCGAGCGGCGGCGAGGTGTCGCTGGATATGGACAAGAGCCTTAAAGACAGTGTTACAATTTCAATATCAGATACTGGTATTGGTATGAGCGAGCTGGATTTGCGCACGGCCATGACCACTTTTGGACAAATTGAAAGTCACTTGTCGCGAGAACACGAAGGAACCGGCCTTGGTATTCCGCTTACCAAAAGTTTGATTGAAGCTCATGGAGGCTTTCTCGAAATTGAAAGCGAAATCGGGGTCGGCACGACGGTAACTATCCATTTGCCAAAAGACCGGCTGATTACCTGAGACTGATAAAAAAAAGGCCCCGATAAAAATCGAGGCCTTTAATTTATTGGATTATCTATCGTCTATTTGAAATTCACTTCAACCCGACGATTGAGAGCCTGACGGGCGCCATCGGCTGTTCCCATCCATGGGCGGCTTTCACCGTGCGACGAAACCTTCACTTGGGTCAAGCCGCGTTCTGTTAAAGCTTTCGCAACGGCACTGGCGCGCTTTTTTGACAAGCCAGCATTATAACCATCAGATCCAGCCCGGTCGGTATGACCAGAAACCGTAATTGTTCCTGGCTTAGCCGCATAAGCCGAAGCTGCGATTTGCGAAATAACGCCATTGGCCGCACCATTTAAGCTGGCTTTGTTGAAATTGAAGTAAACGATGAATGCTTTAGGCGCTGGTGCCATCTGCTTCATCATTGGCTTCGCCATCTTAACTGGCTCCAAGGCGCTTTCAACTTGCTTCAAAGAAACATCAAAACTTCCACGGCAAGCAGCAATATCTTTCGGCTGGAAGTTTTCTTCCTGTTCCTGCATCCAGCAATCAAACATCGCTTGTGCCCGAGCGGCAGCTTGAGGAAGAACTTTTGCACCACCATTGTCGAGGGCACGCATCAAGCGGGCGCGGGCCTTACTTAGGGCTCGCATCTTGTCACTTGGAATATCGCGGGCGTTCATATTTTGTGGCCCAAAGGATTTACCCATTGATGCGGTTTGAGCGCGGGAACTGAAAAACTCGGCATCAGCCCAATCGCTTTCATCACGTTCCATGACAGCTAGAAGCGCATATTGGTGATGGAGACCTTTTTGAAAAGCATTGCCCATTGAGGGTGCGTTTTTAACCGCATCGATGTCGTAGGTACCTGCGCAGGCACTCAAAATAAGTGCTGATGCCCCAGTGATTATTAAACTTTTTAACTTCATTGTATCTTCTTCCAAAAAATAAATAGAAAAATTATTGTGCAGCCCCTATAGGTACTGTCGTGATCGAATGATGGTCTTCCATTTCGTTTGTTACAAGGTCTTTTACCATCTTTCCCTTTAAAGCAGTCGATAGCGAATTTTCTACGTTTTGAACAATTAATTCAACCTCTGCATTACTTTTAAATGCGTCGGGTCCGATATAATCCTTTTCATCACTCTTCTTTATAGCTCGAAGAAGATCGTCAATTGGTGTCGTATCCAGGGGTTTTCCTGGAATAAATGTCGGCTCATCTTCATGCGTTTTTACTACAAACCCATTATTCTCCATGATTGCCAAAACACTAGCGGTGGCCTCGATTGGAGCACTAATCTCTCCCGCTAGGCCTTCCAAAGTCCAAGCCGGTTTTCCATTATAAAAGTTGGTACTAATGCGCGCCATTACAAGGAGAGCCAGAATTTCTTTTACCCGATTGCTGAGGCGTCGTTCTGATTTTTGGTAAGATAAATATTCCGGATGTTGGTGATAAAAAGCGATCGACGCGCCGACCATCAGGATGAGCCAAGTGAGATAGAGCCATATCATAAAGAATATAAGAGAGGCGAATGCCGAATAGACAGCCGCATATTGGGTTGACGTGACGACGAAGGAAGCGAATATCCAACCGGAGAATTTCCACAATATACTGGCGGCAATTGCGCCGACAATCGCAGAGCGCATCTTTACTTTGGTATTTGGGATGAAAACGTAAAAAAATGAAAAAGCGGTGATACTGAGGACAATAGGCAGAATTACAATTCCAATTTGAACGAGAGTCCCAAGCGGCTCAATGGCAATTAGGGATTTCACAATTGAATTACTCATGGCCGTTGCGCTAATGCCGGTAGAAACGACGATCAATACCGGGCCAATCAGAATGACGCTGAGATAATCGCTGAAGCGTTGCGCAAAAGGTCGTGTTTCCGAAATATGCCAAATAAAATTAAACGCCCGCTCGATCTTCTGCATAACTGAGATAACGGTATAGAGCAGAAGAACTAGACCGACTGAGCCGAGCACCCCGACTTTCATTCGTTCGACAAATTCAATGATCCTGAGAGTGATTTCCGCCCCTTTCTCGCCAAGGGGCTCAAATAGGCTAAACAGGAGAGGGCCAACTTCATTATGGACGCCAAAGCCTTTGAGAACTGTAAAACTAATGGCGAGGATGGGGACGATTGATAAAAGGGTGGTGTAGACCAAACTCATGGCGCGCAAATTGAGCTGGCCGTTGCTTAAATCACGCCCAACCACGTAGATCATTCTTAATATACGCAAATAGTAGGCTTTTGGGCCGGACTGTGTCTCGTTGTCCGCCGCCCAAACATAGTTTGAAACCCAGTTATAGAAAGAATTCTTTCCCATCTGATGCCTGCCAAACAAGATAATTTCTGTTTTTTCCACGCTCTCATTAAAAGTTCACCATATTTTTGCTTGAGATGCGACTCTGTTTAGGAGAATAATTTAAAAAAATAGTTTCATAGAACATGGGGAAGCTCTGGATGTCAGATTATTATGTCAAAGAATTGGTGGTCAATTTGTCCTTGGAGAACGCCAATGAAATCATTGCTGCGGCGCTCACAGCCGGTCAGGAAGCTGGTCTTTTACCGCTAACCGTCGCTGTATTGGATGCTGGCGGCAATCTTGTTGCTTTTCAACGGCAAGATGGCTCGGGGATCGTGCGGCAAGATATTGCCACTGGCAAAGCCTGGGGGGCACTTGGGATGGGTATCTCCAGTCGTACAATAAGGGATCGCTTAAAAGACCGCCCGGCTTTTCAAGGTGCGATAGCCGCCGCTTCTCAAGGCCGCTTTATTCCGGTTCCAGGTGGCGTTTTGATATGCAATGCGGCAGGCCAGGCAATCGGTGCGGTTGGCATCAGCGGCGATGCCTCCGACAAAGACGAGTATTGTGCGATCGAAGCCATTAAAAAGGCTGGTTTTGTCCCTCACCCAGAAGATCCCGTCGAAGATTGGCGTGATGCTGGCTTGTGAAGGTTAATTTAGCCTTTTATTGGCCATAACCTCGCATATATTCCTCAAGGTACTTTTGCGCTTTGGAGCTTGTGCGCGGTACTTTTTCGGTTGCCTGCTGACAGCTATCTAACGCCAATTTCCAGGCGGAATTATTAAGCACCATGCCACACTGGGCCACCCGCAATCCATCCGGTGTGGTGAGGCATATACGGGCTCCAATGTTATAGTCCCGCCCAAAATACCGACAGGTAAATTCATTCTGGATACTCAATTGGTTGTCAGATTGAGCATGGAGATGCTTTGTCTGCCAATTTAGCAGGAACAATGAAACGAGCATTATTCTGGTAAATTTCTCCATCTGGAAATACTAAAGGGAACACCCTTGTTAGGGAACAGAAAACACTTGCGTGCATGTCTTGATTTCAAGGGTTTGGGCCTCTATGGATAGTGACGGGGAAGACATAAAAGGTATGTAGAATGACCAAAGTTCTTATAGTCGATAACGAATTTGAAAAATATCAAAGCCATTTAGAGCCAATTTTTCCAGAAATTGAATTTACTTATGTCAGGGATGCGGCTGACGCCGAGCCTGCGGTACTTGAGACCGAGGTTATCATTTCCATTGGCCGGTGGCTAAGCGGGGATTTGGCCGCTAAGGCGAAAAATCTAAAATGGATGCAGTGTAATATCACCGGTACGGATCATTTGGACGACGCCATCGCCGCGCGTCCAGATATGTTGTTGACCAATGGACGGGGTATTCATGGACCGCAAATGACGGAAACAACGCTGCTTCATATGTTGGCGCTCTACCGGCAAGTGCGGCGTCTGACGAAAAACCAAGAGACCCATAATTTTGACCGCTTCCTGCCGAAAGTGCTGGATACGCGGAAAGTTGCCATTCTTGGTTTGGGTGCCATTGCCGAGCATATGGCCCGGACCTTTAAAGCGTTGGGTATGACCGTCTATGGTATTTCCAGAACAGACCGGCCGGTTGAAGGCATCGATAAAGTCTTCTCCCGTGACAATATGGCTGAAGCCGTCGCCGATGTGGACTTCCTGATTGCGCTGGTTCCATACAGCGAGGACACGGATAAAATCATTAATGCCGATACTTTCAAGGCGATGAAACCATCTGCCTGTTTGATCAATGTTGCCCGAGGCGGTGTGGTTGACGAGACGGCGCTGATTGAAGCCTTGAACAATGGCGAGATTACGGCTGCTGGATTGGATGTTTATGAGGTGGCGCCACTGCCCGATGAAAGCCCGCTTTGGGATATGGATAATGTCTTTATGACGCCGTTTACCGGTGGTCGTAGCGATATGTATGCCGAGCGCATTTTAACCGTGATCGAGCCCAATCTACGCGCCTATGTCGATGGCAAACTCGATCAAATGATCAATATCGTTGAATAATAAAATTTAGAATTAGGGGAGATAAATTATGAACCAGATGTCAGAACGCGTGAACACACCAGTATCAACGACTGAGTTGGAGCGCCGCTGGGCCGCCATTCGGGCCGCCATGAAAGAGCAGGGCATAGATGCCTTGCTTATGCAGAACAATAACGACCACATGGGTGGCTACACCAAATATGTCACGGACGTTCCGGCGACGAATGGCTATCCGATGACCGTTGTGTTTCCAGCCGATGACGATATGAGCCAAATCAATCAAGGTCCGTTCGATATGGAGCGCGATCTGGATGTTGGTGGTTCTGACGGTATTCACCGGGGCGTAAAGCGCCTGATGACGACGCCGTCTTATGCCTCGGCTCCGTACACCCGTGACTATGATCCGTCTCTCGCTTGCAAAGCGCTAGAGCCATACAAAGACGGCACCATCGGTCTGGTCGGTACTTATCAGATGTCCTATGCGATGGTCGATTATGTGAAACGCCAGTTTCCAAACGCGACTTATGTTGAAGCCTCTGACATGATGGATCATATCAAGGTCATCAAAAGTGCTGAAGAAATTAAAATGATCGAAGGCACGGCAGCGCAGCAGGTTGCTTCGATGGAAGCGGTTATCGCCGAGATTAAGCCAGGTATGAAAGACTCAGACGTTGCCGCCGTGGCGCTTCATGTCGGTCACAATTTGGGCAGCGAACAGGGCGTCTATCTCTGCCAGTCTTGGCAAGTCGGCACGCCAACCGCAATTGGCCCACGTCACAATCAAGACCGGGTAATCCAAGAAGGCGACAGCTTTAATATGTTGGTCGAGAACAATGGTGCTGGCGGCTTTTTCGCTGAGATTGGCCGGACGATTGTTTTGGGTGAAGCAACCCAAGAGCAGCATGACGAACTTGCTTTCACACTGGAAGCACAACAGTTCACGCTCGATCTGATGAAGCCGGGCACACCTTGCGCTGAAATTTGGGATAAATATAACGCCTTTATGGTCGAGAATGACCGCGACCCAGAAAACCGGCTCTATTGCCATGGCCAAGGCTATGAAATGGTTGAGCGTCCTTTAATCCGTAAAGATGAGCCGATGAACATCGAGCAGAACATGAATATCGTCTGCCATCCGGGTTATATCCGCGGCAATGTCTATTCATGGATTTGTGACAATTACATCATTGGTGCCGATGGCCCAGGCGAAACCATTCACAAGATGCCGCAAAAACTGTTCGAAGTGGGGTAACACTTATGCCAAAGGGGGGGCGACAGCTAAGGCTTGGGGTGTTTTTTAACCCGACTGGCCATCATGTTGCCTCCTGGAAGCATTCCGGCGCTCAAATCGATGCCGGGATTAATCTCCAGCACTATGTCGACATAACTCAAACCGCCGAGCGTGGTAAGATGGACATGGTCTTTTTTCAAGACTCGGTCGCCGTGCGCCGTGCCAATATCGAAGCGCTGTCCCGCTCCGCTCAATACATTGCCAATTTCGAACCGATCACGCTGCTCTCTGCTCTGGCGATGGTGACCAAAAATATTGGCCTCACCGCAACCGCATCGACCAGCTATAACGAGCCGTTTCACGTTGCCCGTAAATTTGCCTCGCTTGATCATATCAGTGGTGGACGAGCAGGCTGGAATTTAGTGACCTCCGTGCAGGATGCTGAGGCGCAAAACTTTGGCCGCGAAACCCATTTCTCCCATGCAGAGCGCTACGAACGTGCCCGTGAATTTGCCGAAGTCGTTAAAGGCCTCTGGGACAGCTGGGATGATGATGCTTTTTTGCGCGATGTCAAAAGTGGCCTCTATTTCGATAAAGAGAAGCTTCACACGTTGGACTACAAGGGCAAACATTTCTCTGTCAAAGGACCGCTCAACGTCCCACGTCCGATCCAAGGTCATCCGGTGATTGTTCAGGCGGGTGCTTCCGAGGCGGGGATCGAGTTGGCGGCGGAAACTGCCGAGGCTGTCTTTTGCTCACCAAACTCGATCGAGGTGGCGCAAGCTTATTATGCCGATCTTAAAGGCCGCACAGAAAAATTTGGCCGCACGCCGGATGATGTCAAAGTATTGCCGGGCCTCAGCCCCGTGGTCGCCTCAACCATGAGCGAGGCTGAAGAAAAATTCGATGAAATGCAGTCGATGATCGACCCCATCGTGGCCAAAGAAATCCTCGCCACCGTCTTGGGTTATGTTGATTTATCAGGCTATGATTTGGACGACCCCGTGCCGGAACTCGGCGAAACCAATGCCAGCAAAAGCACGGTTGCAGAACTCACGACAATGGCCAAGGAAGAAAACCTGACAATTCGCGAACTTGCCATGCGGGTCGCCGGTGCCAGGGGCAAACTCGTGATGACCGGCACGCCGTCTCACATCGCCGACTTCATGGAAGACTGGCTGAGCAATGACGCGACCGACGGCTTCAACATCCTGCCCTCCGTACTGCCGGCCTCGCTCAATGACTTCGTTGATCTCGTTATCCCGGAGCTGCAACGCCGCGATCTCTTCAGAACCGAATACCAAGGCTCAACCTTGCGCGACAATTTAGGCCTGAAACGCCCGGTTAGCCGGTACAATTCCTAGTGATACCGAGACGGTTGCACTGATACTTTGTTGGTTAGGTGAACGTACAACCCTTGATCTGGAAATCAATTCTGACTTAAGGTGAAGTCAATTAAAAATAATGATTTTAAAATGGGGAGATTATCATGAGAAAACTAACTTATATCGGTATGGCTGCTTTGGTAGCCGGTACTGCTGGACTTGGCAGCGTCATTGCCTCGGCACCAGCCTCTGCTGAAACTACGTTAACGATGAACGTTTTTATTCCGCGCGTCACACCGTTTTATCGGGCGCTGATGAAGCCGTGGGCTGAAAATGTCACCAAAGCGACGCAGGGCCGCATTAAAGTCCACACGCCGACTGCTTCAATGGCACCGCCACCGCGTCAATGGGATATGGTGGCCAAGGGTGTTGCTGACGTGGCGATGACAGCAAACGCCTTTATTCGTAAACGTGTCTCGCTTCCTCAAGTGGCAGAACTGCCCTTTAACACGCCGTCTCCTGTCGGCGCGACGGTTGGTCTGTGGCGCACTCAGCAAAAGTTTTTCAATAAAGCCAACGAGTATAAAGGCATGAAGCTTTTGGCCTCATTTGTTTTGGCAGGAGAATCTTTTCAGAGCACGGGTAAACCCATTCGCACCATCGCTGATCTCAAAGGCTTTAAGATGCGGACCAGTCCGGGTTTGGCAAAAGTTATCATGAGCAAACTCGGTGCGACCGTTGTGACATCGCCGGGCGTGAAGCAGTTCGAGTTTATCTCCAAAGGGACTGTTGACGGCACATTGACCGGCAATGGCGCTGTAATTTCCTTTAAATATGCGCGTTACCTGAAATACGTCACCGATTTCCCCGGTAAACTCGGCAATTCTTCTTTCTCATTCATCATGAATAAGAAAACCTGGGATGGGTTGTCAGCCCAGGACAAAAAGGCTGTGACCTCTGTGTCCGGTGAGAAAGCCATCCGGCGTGTTGGTATCGCGTGGGAAAAATTTGATAAAAAGGCGCTGTTTGTTTTGAAGAAAAACAACGTGCCAGTTGAGCATGCCTCGCCAGCATTAATTGCTAACGTTAAAAAACGTATTGGTTTTCTTGAAAAAGGCTGGGTCAAAAAGGCCAATAAAAAAGGCGTTGATGGTGCCGCAGCGCTCGCCTTTTATAAAAAGACCGCTGCTGACGTGACCAAGCAAACCCGCAAAATTTTCATGAAGAAATAAGCGCCGATGTCTGACCAAAACCCTGGTTCGGAAAACACACCGGACCAGGAAAATAATGGGGAAATCCAGTCCTGGGGGCCGGGTGTAGGCGATGGCAATCAATCTCTCGTTGTTAGAGCTCTAACACTCGTCTCGGCTTTCTTCCTTTTTCTTATGTTGGCGATTACCTTCTTCGATGTGATTGGGCGTTATTTTCTAAATGCGCCGATTACCGGTGCCCATGAGATCATTGCCTTTTTGCTCGGGCTAACGATTTTTACAGCGCTCCCTTTGGTAACCCTAGATCGCGGCCACATCACGGTCGGCATGTTCGAGCGGTTCTATAAAGGGCCGGTCCGCTATATCATCCATTTGGTCGTATTGCTGGGCACATTAGCCGTCGTCGGCTTTATCGCCTGGTTGATGTTTGATCAGGCGGAGACGATGCGGGAAGCTGATTTTATCACCGAATATCTCGACATGCCGCAAGCTCCGATTGTCTATGTTTTATCCGGCTTAGGTGTCTTTGCGTGCGTCATTTTCCTTGGCGTCATTTGGCGCTATATCCAGGACGGTGGTGATCCGGAAGAGAAATCCGGACCCAACATCTCGGTCAGCGGTTAAAAGGATAATTAATTAGATGGAAGTCGCTCTTTTTGGCATTGCGATCCTGCTGCTTATCCTGTTTATGGGATTTCCTCTCGGCATGAGCCTCATGATGGTGGGTTATTTTGGTTTTGCTGCCGTTCATCCGAAAGGCTTTGTGGCGGCTAATTCTGTCGCTGGACAGCAAATTCTCGACCTTGGCCTCAACTTTCAATTCTCGGTCCTGCCGCTCTTTATATTGATGGGCGTGTTTGTTGCGAGGGCCGCGCTCTCGAATGATTTGTATGAGACCTCTTATAAATGGTTGGGGCATTTTAGGGGCGGGCTTGCTATGGCAACCGTTGCAGCCTGCGGCGGCTTTGCGGCGGTCTCTGGTTCAAGTGCCGCGACAGCGGCCACCATGGCGAAAGTGGCGATCCCGTCAATGCGGAAATTTGGCTATGCCGATAGCTTATCTGCCGGCACGGTGGCGGCCGGTGGTACCATGGGTATTCTCATTCCACCCTCAGGCGCGTTGATCATCTATGGCCTACTAACCGAAGAGGATATTGCCAAACTGTTTATGGCGGGTGTTATTCCGGGCCTAATTACCATTGCGGCCTATATCGCTGTCATTCGGATCGTCACCTCAATTTGGCCAGAGATCGGGCCTCCCGGTGTGCGTACGGCTTGGAAAGAACGTCTAACTTCGCTCTATAAAGTGTGGGGCGTGTTGTTCCTGTTCTTCCTGATTATGGGCGGCATTTTCTTTGGGGTTTTCACCTCGACCGAGGCCGGTGGTATTGGTGCAGGTGGGGCACTTATTTTCGCAATTATGCGGAAAAAGATGACCTGGTCGATATTTGTCGACAGCCTAATTGAGGCGGCCAGGACGACCGCGATGATTTTCACGGTTGCCTTTGGTGCGCTCATCCTCAACCAGTTCGTCAACATCTCCGGCATGCCCGAAGCTGTGCTGAGTTTCATCAGCAGCCTCAATGCGACGCCGCTCCAAGTTGTCCTGGTGATCATGTGCTTTTATGTGATCCTCGGTATGTTCATCGAAGGTATTGCGATGATCTTCTTGACCGTGCCGATTTTTGTGCCGGTGATCTCTGCACTTGGTTTCGATCTCATCTGGTGGGGCATTGTCCTCGTGATGGTGGTTGAGATCAGCCTCATCACGCCGCCGATCGGGCTCAATGTCTTCATCATGAAATCGATGCTGCCGGACGTGCCGCTCGGAACCATCTTCAAAGGCATTGCCCCATTCTTTGCAGCTGACATTTTCCGTCTGGCAATCGTTGTCTTCTTCCCACCAGTTGCGTTATGGTTGCCAAATTTAATGTATTAGGTGATTTGGAAAATGCGCTATCTCCGGCTTTATGCCGATAGTGACGGTGAGACACACTTCGAAGATGTTGAGGATGATATGCGGGTGGAGGATTTTGCCCCACCGGCTGAGCCTTTTTTGGTCTCCGAAATCCGGGATGCGACGCGTTTTTCCTTTTTTGAATTTCCGGTTGGCTGGGTTGGCGTTGCGCATCCGGCGCCGCGCCGCCAATATTTTGCTGTTGTGCAGGGGGCAATTGAGATCACAGCGAGTGATGGTGAAAGCCGGATCGCTAAGCTGGGTGATGTCGTGCTGGTTGAAGACACCAACAGCAAAGGTCATGTCACCAAGGTTATCAGCGAGGATAATTTTATCGCGGCTCTTACCCAATTGGAATAAGCAATGCTCGAGCTTGATCATATCGTCCTCGGCGCTGACAGCCTGGAGCAGGGCGTCGCTTTTATAGCGGATAAATTCGGTGTCGAGGTGCCGAAGGGCGGCGAGCATTTGCAAATGGGGACTCATAATCATGTGATGTCCTTAGGCGACGGGAGCTATTTTGAGATCATCGCCATCGCACCGCATTTGGTAGCGCCGGAACATGCGCGCTGGTTCGATCTGGATAATCCGGTTCAGCAGGCAAGGCTCAAGGAGCGGCCCCGAATTTTGACCTGGGTGGTGCGGACGCTGAATTTGAAGCAAACATTGGCGCAAGCTGGGGAAGGTCTTGGCGATATTCTAGCGATGCAGCGCGGCGATCTCAGCTGGCAACTCTCTATCCGATCTGATGGCAGCCTACCTTTCCAAGGGCTTTGTCCGAGCCTTATCGAATGGCAAGGTAATCTTTCCCCCGCCGCCAAAATGACGGATCTCGGCTGCCGCCTTAACACTATTCAAATTCAAACCACCGAGTTTGATCAATTGAATTCAGCACTTAGCGATATTGGTACCGAGAAATTTGTACAACTGAACCAAGGTGAATCCAATTCTATCGCCATAGAATTTGCCACGCCGCGTGGATTGGTAACGCTAAATTAGCGCTGATTTCGGGTTGTCGAGATCGTGTTTAGGTGATTTTATATATCGTAAGAAGTGACTATGTTAAAAAAATAAAAAATCGGATTTGGGGTTATATCTAGGAGTTAGTGAAATGGGGATCAATCGTATTGAAGGCCTGGTTTTTGGCGTTGATAATATCGAGAAATGTACCGGGTTTCTGGACCAGTGGGGGCTGGAAAAGCAAGAAGCCAGTGAGAAGGGTGCCATTTTCACAACGCTCGAAAATCAAACCATAATTATCAAAGACATTAATGATGCCAGTTTGCCCAAGGCTGTTGAAGAGGGGCCGACGGTCCGCGAAGTTGTCTGGGGTGTTGATAGTAAAGACAGCCTCGACAAAATCGGCGCGGAAATGTCCAAAGATCGCGACGTGACAGAAGACTCCTCCGGCGGGCTGCATTGTTATGATGAAATCGGTATCGCCAATGGATTTGTTGTCGAAGATGTCGTCGAAGTTGAGGAAGAAGCGCCTGTCTTGAACTTCAACCGCTTCGTGCCCCGCCTCAATGAAACGATCGAGAAAACCCAGGAGCACCGAACCCGGCCCTATCGGATAGGCCATGTGGTCTACAATTTCCCCGAAGAGCACCGGGAGAAAGCTGTTAGCTTTTATACCGACCGGCTCGGCTTTCGCGTTACCGATGCGGTGACCAATATGGGCGATTTTATGCAATGCGAAGGCTCGACTTATCACCACAATTGGTTTCTATCACACCGCGGCAATCGAGTGATGTTCAATCATGTTGCCTTTGAAGTGAAAGACCTGGAGCAGATCATTCTCGGTGGTAAATATATGCGCGAGCGCGACTGGGACACCTCGCGTAATCCCGGTCGCCATAATCTAGGCTCAAACCTGCATTGGTATTTCAAAAATCCCTGTGGTGGCGAGATCGAGTATTTCTCCGATATGGACCGGATGGATGAGAACTGGGAAACCCGCTATTGGGATGAGCCGCCGGCGATCAATTTCTGGAAAGCTGAGATCGTCCTTTAATTTGTTTTAATCCAGCGAAGCCAGGAAGGTCGGCAGCATCCGGTGGATCTGCGCGACAATAAAGGGGATGCCGATCGGATCACCAAAAACCCCTACAGTCGGCGGCCCAACAATAAAAATATTTTCACTGATCGAGCCATCCTCCTGGATGGCGCGGCAATTATCATCAACATCAAAACCCAGCCCCGTGGCATGAACGTCAGCAAGTTTGTTGTTTAATACAGATCGATAGGCGGCGTTTGGTGTGATCGCCGGATTTTGGCGGGGACCGGTACAGTTGATCACAGCCTTAAATTTGTATTTTTGTGGTGTCGGAAAATTTTCCTTCGTTAGCGCAACGGTAAGGTAATTTTCCGCGCCAATGGCATCTGTAATATGCGCAGTTTCAAAATTAAGAATACCTTTGTCGAGCGCCTCATCGCGAATGCGCGCGGTTTGCGGTGGTAGCCGAAAACGATGAGAGTCGTACCACGTTCGCAAGTGGCGCAAAAACCTTTGCTTCTCCACGAACGACAATTCTGGCCAAATTTGCCATACGCAATCCCGCAGTTCATCAAATGCCCATTGCCAGGCACCGCCGTGACGAAGGTTATTTTGCATGCGCTGACGTAGATCAATAAATATTTGTAGTAGTGAACCCGTTATATGTGCCGGCTTGTCGGCCATGATCCCGTTGAAGGGGTTGCGTGGTGGGGCATTTTCGGGTGGTTTGGCATGCTCCTGGGGGAGCATACCGCGCCGGGACACGGCAGTAATTTTACCTTCGTGACCTTGGCGCATAAGTGTCGCGACAATATCAGACATGGTTAACCCGGTGCCGATAATGAGCACGGCGGCTTGTCGATGGATGGATCGTATTCTGTCGAGATCCCAGGGAGACTTAAAATAGGCACTATGGTTTTTTAATTCGCCGTCAAAGGGAGGGGGCGACGAAGGCGCCTGATTGCCTGTTGCAAGTACGATTTTGTCGACGATAAGTTCTTGTTCATTCGAGGTAATAATTTTAAAGCCAGTCTCCACGGGATTAATTTCGAGTGCCGTCGACTGACAATGATTGATGGTCGATTTGGATGGATTATTTTCAGCGTATTTTGCCATCGTCTCTGAGACGTAGTGAGCTAACTCCCGGCGTCGGGCATAGATATTTCCATCTGCTGCGAGTGCATTCGGATCACGCGATAAGCCACCGCCTTCCGTAAACCAATTTTGAAATTCCTCGACTTTTTCGGGGGTGAGAAAATGGACAAATAACGGGGCGTTTAATCGATGATCAGGATCATCCGCTGAATAGGCGACACCGGCGCCGAGTTCAGATCGTGGCTCAATTATAGTGATGTCGAGGGGCTTTTCAGCCTGGTCGCAGAGCTGCGCGGCCAGCGAGCAGCCGGTCAATCCACCACCAATTATGGCGATTCGATTTAGCGCCATTTATCGAGCCATTTGAGCGTCTCGACGGTGTCTCCGCTCGGCACATATTCCAGCGCGACCCACTTGTCGTAGCCCAAACGGTCCAGGGTGCTCAAAAATAAATCAAAATCCACCTCGCCGGTACCCGGCTCACCGCGTCCGGGGATATCGGCGATCTGGATATTGCCGATATAAGGCAGGTACTTCTCGACCGTTTCCTCCATATGCCCCTCCATGCCATACATATGGTATTGGTCGTACTCCATGCCGAAATTGGGGTGGTCCAGTTCCTCGACCACGGCCATGACTTCTGCGGTCGTGGTCAAAAGCGAGTTTGGTCTGAACTCTGGATTAAGCGCTTCAATGATGACCGGAATACCAAGCTCGCTCATCTCCTCAGCGGCAATCCGCATGCTTTCTTTGAAGACCGGCAGAGCTTCTGTCTTGCTGACACCCTCGGGCGGGGTGTAGGCGGGCACGACCAAAGCTGTTGGTTTGAGCGCTGCACAGTATTTCTTGGCCGCTGCCAAGTTTTCCCTAAAGGCTGCCTCTTTGCCAGGTGCTGCTGCAACCAAGGGGCCCATCTGCACCCCCTCACCAACGGCGATATTGACGACCGACCAGGAAATACCGGTGCGCTCGGTTTCAGCTGCGAGGTCCTCGACCGGGATATCATAAACAAAAAGCAACTCGACAGCCTCAAAGCCGGCATCTTTGGCCGCCTGAATGCGCTCGACCGGGTTCTCTATTTCGGCGAACATCATGCCGATATTGGCTGAAAATTTGAGCATGGGTTTCCTCTCTATTAGATGGCTAGAATTTTCGCTAGTATGATCTCTAAGACCCCCTAAAAACAATCACCAAAACATATAGGAACCAGCTAAATGAAAAAAGAAATTGTCGAGGTACCAAGAATTAACATGCCGGTGATGCCGGATGGCCGGCAGGTTGTGCCGCTCTCATTGGCAACGAAGGCGGGAGGCTTTGTCTATGTGTCCGGTCTGCCACCGCTTATTCCCGAGACCGGTGAATTTGCCCTCAGTGACATCCAGGCGCAAACGCGCCAATCAATTGAGAACGTGAAAACCGTCCTGGAGGCGGCTGGCAGCAGTTTGGCTGATATCTTGAAAGTAAATATCTATTGTTCCAATTCCGGCTATTTCGCTCAAGTAAATGAGGTGTACCGCGAATATTTTAACGAAGACGCCCCCGCCCGGACCTTTGTCACCGTTGGATCCTGGATGATGCCGTTTGATATTGAAATCGACTGTGTTGCGATAGAAAATTCCAAATAACGAAATAAATTCGCAAATTAAGAAAGAATAAGAATAAAACGTGACATAAATTCCTTTTTGTGGAACTATTAGGGCAATTGACCTTTATAAAGGGAGAGAATTGTGCCTAAAGAAGCAAAAAGTACCCCAAAGAATGCCCTAAAAAGTACCCAAAAAAGTGAAGGCGGTGTTCAAAGCATAGGTCGGGCAAGTGCGGTGCTTCGTGCTGTCGGCAATGCTGGTATCGAAGGTGCACGCCTCAAAGATATTGCCGAAGTCACCGGCCTGCTACCGCCGACGGTTCACCGGCTTTGCAAGGCGATGATCGCAGAAAGGTGGTTGCGCCAGCCGGAGGGCCAGAGGCGTTATTTTCTAGGTATCACCCAGCCAACGCCGGCTGTCTTGGCGACCGAGCGTACGCTCCTTATCCAAAGTGGTCGCACAGCCGTTCGTTATTTGGCGGAAAAAACCGGCGATACGGCTTATCTATTTCTACGCATCGGGCTGGACGTTCTTTGCGTTGAGCGCTGCACCGGCAATTATGCGATCAAAGCACTGGCCGTTGATGTTGGCGACTGGCGGCCCTTAGGGCTTGGTGCCGGCGGCTTGGCTGCACTGGCTGGATTGCAGGAAAAAGAGCGAACTCATGTGATGAATATGCTTTTGATTCACCGGCCGGAAGTGCGCGAACTTGGTGCCGATTGGCTGGAAGAGCATGTCAACCAAACCCGCGCCAATGCTTATTCCGTTGCGCAATATACTGGATTGGTAAATGGCGTGACCGGGATCGCAGCACCGATTACCTGGGCTGGTGGTATTACCTTTGGCGCCTTGAGCGTTGCCGCGATTGATGAGCGGTTACCTGCAGGACGCCGTGAAGAAATAGCTGAAATTTTAAAATATGCCTGTGCCAATATTCACCAACTTCCCCAAGCGCCTAATCCGCGGGAAGGACTGAATATGGCGAGTGAACAAATATAGCAAAACCGGAAATAGGGAGATTTAAAATGAGTGAAGTTGGAAACACAAATGCCACGCGTGGCACTTACGCGGAACAATATTATCCAAATACTGAAGAGCTTGGCCCCGATGAGATGCGGGTTGTAGCCTTGGGAACGGGGCGCCCGTTTTTGCGCCGCTCGCAAGCCAATGCGTCCTGGCTGGTCGAGCTCGGCAATGGCGACAAGTTTGTTTTTGATTATGGCTTTGGCTCACAGATGAACTTCACAGCGCTTGAGATGCCTTACAGCGACGTCAATGCATGGTTCTGCACCCATTTGCATACTGATCATGTTGGCGATTTTGCTCAAGTCTGGATAGGCTCTTGGGCTGGCGGCCGGTTGGAGCCATTGGAGATGTATGGCCCGTCCGGTGCGGAGGAGAAATACGGCTTTCAATTCTTCGCCGAAAAGCAGATGGAATCATATGCCTGGGATACCGATACCCGGGTCGGCGCTTTGCCGGCGGTTGGTGCGGAAATCAATATTCACGAATTTGACTATTCCAAAGTCCACGTTGTCTATGATCATAATGATGTCAAAATTACCAGCTTTCCGGCTGTGCATTTAACCGATGGTGCGGTCAGTCTTCGCCTCGATTGGAAAGGCCGCTCTTTCGTTTATTCAGGTGACACGACGCCGAGCCAGTTCTTCATCGATAACGCCAAAGGCGCTGAGGTCGTGGTGCATGAAACCTTCAATACCATCGAGCAATTGATGGATCGTTCCGGCTATGATGAGCGGACGGCGCGGGCGATTGGCACCTACATTCACTCAGCCCCTGAGGAAGCCGCCGTGGTCTTGAAAGAGGTGGATCCGCGCCTGGCTGTGATCTTCCACTTCTTTAACGACTTTGATACGGCACCTGAGATGTATGAAAAAGTGCGGCAGCATTACAAAGGCCCGCTCGCGATGGCGACGGATATGATGGTGGTCAATGTTACCGATGATCAAGTTGTAACACGCATGACCGAGTTCTCCGATCACGTCTGGCCGAACAAACGCAAACATGCTGGCTTTGGTAAAGCGAAACGGAAAAAGATGATCGGGATGTCAGATTGGCTTCTCGAAGCACAGATTTTCCCGAAGGTCCTGACCGAGCGCGGCTACGTCAATAAAGACGAAGTATAGTTAGTAAACTATCACCGAAATAGAAAAGGGCGGCTCGTATGACGGAGCCGCCCAATTTTGTTGTCAGTGTTTTCTTATAGCCCTTTGATGCCTTTCATATTCGGCAATTTGTGGGCAATACCTTTGTGGCAGTCGATACAAGTTTTCTTACCACTGGCGAGCGAGGTTGAGTGGAACTTCGCAGCTCTCGGGCTTTGCCGGGTAAAGTCCATATTGTCGAATTCATGACAGTTCCGGCATTCGAGAGAATTGTTGGCTTTAAACCGGGCCCACTCATGTTTGGCGAGGTCCAGTCGTTTGGCTTCAAATTTTTCTTTTGTGTTAATAGTGCCGAAAACTTTGCCGTAGAGTTCTTTCGTTGCGGCCATCTTGCGGGCAATCTTATTGGTCCATTCATGCGGCACATGGCAATCAGGACAGGTCGCTCGCACGCCGGAACGGTTCGAATAATGGATCGTTGTCTTCAGCTCGGCGAAAACATTGTCCTCCATCTCGTGACAACTAATACAAAAGGTCTCCGTATTGGTGAGTTCCAAAGCTGTGTTGAACGCACCCCAGAACATGACGCCGGCGATAAAGCCGCCAATTGTCAGGAAGCCTAGGCTGAAGTGAACGCTTGGACGTCGTAAGGCTCGGTAGATCCTTAGGAGTAAAGAAAAAAGTTTAGACATTAGGACGTCCTCTATTTTTTAGATTTCTGCTGCAAAATAGCATCGATGTCGACAAAGCTATTGGGCACAAGATCCTTAACTTTATTCTGAGAGATATGGCATTGGGTGCAGAAATATCGCCTGGGCGATACCGTTGCCAGAAACTGTCCTTCACGATCCATATAATGGGTGATGCTAATTGCTGGTGCCTGCGATTCTTCAATAGCCTTTCTGCTGTGACAGAACATGCAGCGATTGGTGTTGAGATCGATCTGGTAATTCCTAATCTGATGAGGAATGGTCGGCGGCTGTTCAGGATAGCTTCGAACCTGCCGCTTATCATCGTTGTAAACCCGTGGGATCGGCGGCGCTTTGACTTCTTTGTTAAGGGCGCCTTTGCGCAAAGTTGCCAGTTTATCCGGATCAGCTAAAGCCGAGTTCGTCATTACGAAGACCATGGCTAAAAGGAGAGTGATTTTTTTTAACATGATCCACCTCATACTTTCACTATTTTGACGGCACATTTTTTGTAATCCGTCTGTTTGGATAACGGATCCGTTGCATCCAATGTGACTTTGTTGATCAATTGACTGGCATCGAACCACGGTACAAAGATCAAACCTTTCGGCGGCTTATTACGGCCTCGGGTCTCGATGCGGCTTCGAATTTCACCACGCCGGGAAACCACCCGGACTTCATCACCACGTCTGAGATTTTTCTTCGCGGCATCATCAGGGTGCATGTAAACGAGCGCATCCGGAACAGCCTTGTAGAGCTCAGGTACGCGTTGGGTCATTGAACCGGAATGCCAATGTTCCAGAACGCGTCCGGTGCAGAGCCAGAAATCATATTCCTTGTCCGGGCTCTCTGCGGGTGGCTCGTAGGGCAGAGCAAAGATAATCGCCTTATTATCTTTCTTGCCATAGAATTGCACTTCCGTTCCTGCTTTGACATAAGGGTCAGAACCTTCACGAAAACGCCATTTGGTCTCCTTGCCATCGACCACCGGCCAGCGAAGACCACGGCTTTCCTGATACATTTCATACGGCGCCAGATCATGAGCATGGCCACGACCAAAGGCGGCGTATTCTTCAAACAAGCCTTTTTGGATATAGAAGCCAAAGTCTTTGGCTTCGTGATTGTTATAGTCTTTGTTCATTTCCGACAGAGGAAACTTGTCCACTTGGCCGTTTTTATACAAAACGTCATACAAGGTTTTACCCTTATATTCAGGATTGGCATCAAGGATTTCCTTCGGCCAGACTTCATCGGTCGTGAAGCGTTTGGAAAACTCGACAACCTGCCACATGTCAGACATCGATTCGCCCGGTGCGTCGACAAGTTGTTGCCATTGTTGGGTACGACGCTCGGCATTGCCATAGACACCTTCTTTTTCCACCCACATCGCAGTTGGCAGAATGAGATCAGCGGCTTGTGCCGTCACGGTTGGGTAGGCGTCCGAGACAACAATGAAGTTGTCCGGATTACGATACCCCGGCAGTGTTTCTTCATTCATATTGGCTGCAGCTTGAACATTGTTGTTCACCTGAACCCAATAGGCATTGATTTTGCCGTCTTTGAGATGGCGGTTTTGCAGCGCGGCATGAGCACCGGGTTTGCCGGGAATAAGGCCATCTGGAAGTTTCCAAAGCTTCTCAGCAATCTTGCGGTGCTTTGGATTGGCAACCACCATGTCAGCGGGTAGTCGGTGGGCGAAGGTTCCAACTTCACGCGCTGTACCGCAGGCCGAAGGTTGACCGGTTAGGGAGAACGGCGAGTTGCCGGGCTCTGAAATTTTGCCGGTCAATAAATGGATGTTGTAGAGCAAGTTATTACACCACACACCGCGCGTATGTTGATTGACGCCCATGGTCCAGAGCGACATAACTTTGGTATCCCGATCGGCGTAAATTTTCGCCAAGGATTCCAATTGTTTTTCCGGCACACCCGACATTTTCGAGGTGTATTCGACGGTATAGGTTGAGACAAATTTGGCAAATTCGTCGAAGCTGATTGGCTTTGAGCCACCGGCTTTTTTGACGTTCTTTGCTTTCTTTTGTAGCGGGTGGCTTGGCCGCAGGCCATAGCCGATGTCGGTATTTCCTTTGCGGAAATTGACATGCTTTTTGACAAAATCCTGGTTCACATTGCCGGTCTGGATAATGTAATTGGCAATGTAATTGAGGATCACCAAATCCGTTTGCGGCTTAAACACCATCGGGATGTCTGCCAGATCGAAACAGCGATGCTCGTATGTCGAAAGAACCGCTACTTTAGTACTGGGTTTGCTGAGACGCGTGTCGGCCAAGCGTGACCACAGGATCGGGTGCATCTCAGCCATGTTGGAGCCCCAAAGCACAAAGGCGTCGGCGTGTTCCAAATCGTCATAACAACCCATTGGCTCATCAATGCCAAAAGTCCGCATGAAACCACCGACAGCAGAAGCCATGCAGTGACGGGCATTGGGGTCGATATTGTTAGAGAGGAAACCAGCCTTCATTAATTTAGAAGCGGCGTAGCCTTCCATAACGGTCCACTGGCCGGAGCCAAACATGCCAATGCCGGTTGGCCCTTTCTCCTTAAGTGCCTTTTTCCATTTCTCCTCCATAATATCGAAGGCTTTGTCCCAGGACACCGGTTCGAAATCGCCTTCTTTATGATACTTACCGTGCTTCATACGCAGTAGCGGCTTGGTCAGGCGATCCTTGCCATACATAATCTTGGAGAGGAAGTAGCCTTTGACGCAATTGAGGCCGCGATTGACGGGTGATTTGATATCACCGTGGGTAGCCACAACCTTATTGTCTTTGGCAGCAACCATGACGCTGCAACCGGTACCGCAAAAACGACATGGTGCTTTTGACCATTTCAATTTCGTGGCTTCTGAATCTGTTACCAGGTTAGAAGCTTGGGCGATCGGTGTGGTTAGCGTGACGCCGGCAACCGTTGCAGCAGTTGCCGCTGCATTTGCTTTCATAAATTCTCGACGAGACAATTTCATAGCTTGAGATTTTTCGGTTTTTTTCGATATCTTGTTCATCAGTTGGGTTCCTCATCGATTTGATGGTAGACCAGCGCCGTATTTATGACGCCAGGAAGTGAATTAATTTCGATTATGCGCTCGGCAATATCTTCTTCTTTGGTGGTTTCCAATGTCAGAACCATTTTGCCGTGCTCATTGGCACCGTGAATTTCTGCCCCCGCCATTTCATCAATGGCAGCAGTGATCGCCTCAACCTGGATCGGCTGGGCTTGTACGACATAGCCGGAAATATGAACTTCGGTCGGCTCGCTATTCGACATCGGTTTTTACCCCCATTTTTACCTCTGGTTTTTCTAAAAGTGAAATGGCATTTGGCGGACAGATCGACAGGCAATCACCGCAGCCGGTGCAGCTTTCAGCATTAATCTGCGGCATCGGCACTTTCTTGCTTGTCCAAAAAAATTTGATGGCACGTGGCTCACAAATGTCACCGCAGATTTGACAGGCAACCCCATCAATGGCGAAACACCTATTGTTTATTTCCGCAATTTGAGGGAAATCAGACTCGGTCAATTCTTCCTTCAGCCGGGTTCCGGTAAAAAAAGCCCGCCTGGACTGATTGACGGTTTCGTCATTCGACCTGCTCGAAACGATTTTATCCATAATACAGCCTTTAAGATGCCGGAGGTCCGACAAGAATCTGGCTGATCCAGATCAGAAACCCGTAGCCACCAACAAGTGCGATAGAAAGAATTGGTGCAAGAAAGACGGTTGCAAATAGGAAGGCTTTAAACTCGGAGCCCATAGACCGTTCTTGGGCGATGGGTTCAGTTGACTGGTTCATTTTTGTTCCTTTTGCTAATTGAGCGTTAGCTTTTGAATATTTAAGTGTATAACAAAATAGGGTCTAAATGAAATTGATTTGGATCATATAGCCTTATGAAAATTGTGGAAAAAATAGATTTTCTCTTAATTTACCGAGAGCTAGGCAGCCAGTATCTCTTTCACGCGTGGCCAAACTTCCTCACCTTTTTCTGCCATCAGCGGAATGTATTTGTCGTTGATCCAGTCACTGATGCCGACAAAGTTAGGTCGCGCCTGAATGCGTTCGTACCAGTCCAGGATTTTTGGCCGATCATCAAATAGGCCCATAAAGTGAAGATGGTCCATACGCACGACATAGGGGGTGTAGGAAATGTCGGCTAGGGAGTAGTCATCTCCAGTGATCCAGGTGTTTTCCTGGAGCGCTGTTTCCATGCGGCCAAAGAGCGCATCCCAGCGTTTTATGGCACCCGGGAAATAACTGGATTCAACGCCTTTCAAATTGTTTTCTAAAGTGCGATCTCTTCTAACTGGATCGGGCATGCGGTTCATGTGATCCATAAATTCCTGAATGGTTCGCCCGGCCATGGTTTGATGGCGAAAGGCAACGCCACCAGAGATAGTTCCTGTATCTGCATGGAGCCCTTCATCGAGTTGCTTGGTCCAGGCCCGCATCCGGGCGCGTTCAATCGGATCACTTGGCCGAACCGGGATGTCCGGGTAGGCATCATCGAGATATTCGCAAATCACGGTAGACTCGCAAATGATCGTGCCGTCAACGAGGAGGGTTGGCACCACACCGCCCCGGTTCATTTTTAGATATTCCGGCGTGCGCGTGTCGCCGGCGCGTAGGTTCATATGATGGCCTTTCCATTCGATACCTTTTTCGGCGAGCGTCAGACGCACCTTTTGTGCACAGCTGGACATGTCGTTGTGGTAGAGCTCTAACATCGTTTAAATTCCCCGGTTTTTATATGTGATTATTCTTGCTGCAGGTATTTAACAACAATTTCGGTCGTTTGGGAAATATGGGATTTGAGCAAGTCCGTAGAGCGGACGATATCGCGACTGAGCACAGCGTCACGCAGTCTTTCATGGTTGGATCCCCGGTTTGCCGGATTGGGATTTGCATTGGCCCAGAGATGCCAATAGCGTTCAGCTTGGTAGAAAAAGGTTGTTCGCATGGTCAGGAGTTTTTGCGATGTACAGGCTGCTAACAAGGCGTTGTGAAATTCTTCATGCAAGCTTGCCCATTCGGAATCTGAAATAAACGGCTTGCCGGATGACGATCTTCCCTCAACCCGGTCCAGTCTGAAATGGGCGGCAATAATCTGTGCCTCCCAGGCATCATCTCCCTGGGTAATGGCTTCGGTCAGGGCCTCTGGTTCCAGCAGGCATCGAAGCCGGGTGATTTCCTGGATGTCCTCAATGGAAACTGGTGCGACAAAAAATCCCCGACGATCTTCGTTAACTACCAAACCATCCGCTGTCAGACGGTTAAGCGCCTCGCGCAACGGCGAGCTGGAAAATCCATAATGGTCTTTAAGAATATCGAGTTTGAGCTGGAGACCCGGCACTAAGGTGCCATTGAGAATATCATTTCTCAATCTTAAGAGAGCCTGCTCCGATAAGGGTGCGGCTTTTTCTCCGATAATCTCAAGCAATATGCCTGTTTTCCCCTGGTTTTAGCCATTTTTGGCAATGGCCCGATACTATAACGTCAAAATACTTAAAAATGCATAAAAAAAATATCTTGCAAAATATTAAAATTATGCAAAACTATAAAAAGTTAAGTATTTGTTAAGTCTCAAGACGTTGAGGGACGTCTTCTTTAGGGGGAACATCCAGTGTCAGTTGAAATACATCCGGTTTTGTCACATATGGCTTTATTCGTGCGGGACGTTGAACGCATGATCGATTTTTATGGACGCGTGTTGGGGTTAAACGTGTCCGATGGCCGTAAGCGGGAGGCGGGGGCTTCCAGAGGTGATTCGGAAATTGTCTTTTTAAGCAACGAGCCGCAAATCCATCAGCAGCTTCAGTTATCGGCGGGGCTGTTTGATGGCGACGAATGTAATGTCGTCCACCAAGTCTCGTTCCGCTTGGGCGGACTCGGAGAATTACGGGAAATTGCCAAGCGCATTGTCGAGGAAACTCAACTGGATCTGGAACAACTGGACCAATTGGATCATGGTAATGCGTGGTCGCTATATTTCCGGGATCCGGAAGGCAATATGTTAGAGCTTTATGTCTCGACGCCGTGGCAGGTGGAGCACCCCTTTGCCCAACCGTTCGATGTCATGCAGCCTGATGACGTGATCATGGCGACGACTTACGAGCGGGTGCGCGAAGCCTTAGGTGTCGATCCGTGGTCGGTCAACGCTAAAGATGAACTGGCTGAAGCTTAGATTAAATTTTCCCTTCCTTTGATGGAAGGGAGCGTAAGGTCAGCCCATTAACGAGGGCAGGAAGAGCGTAATTGACGGGAACAGGACCAGCAAGGCCAGCCGAACTAAATCCGCCATCCAGAACGGGGTCACCCCTTTAAAGATTGTACCCGTGCTTACGTCCGGCAGCATGGTGTTGAGCACGAATATGTTCATACCAACAGGAGGTGTGATCAGGCTGATCTCGGTGACAACCACAACAACGATGCCGAACCAGACGGGATCGAGGTTCAGGCCTAAGACAATTGGGAAAAACAGAGGAACCGTAAGTAAAATCATCGCAATGCTATCGAGCACAGCGCCCAAAGCGACATAGATCAGCATGATCGCACCGATGACGATCAGGGGGTGGGCATTCAGCCCGGTAACCCAAGCACCCAAGGTTTCCGGCATGCCTGTCTCGTTCATCAGATTGGAGAATATAAGCGCGCCAATAAGAATAAAGAACAGCATCGCCGTGGTCTGAGCCGCATCGGCGAGCAATTCGAAAAGCGTTTTCCAGGAAAGTGCTCCGCGGA
>Ga0233429_1000717_pt1 | contig 48488 bp, 67 predicted proteins | sample SI_118_April2016_3_FD_179879 | JGI IMG/M metagenome (GOLD analysis project Ga0233429, IMG submission 179879) | Seawater microbial communities from Saanich Inlet, British Columbia, Canada - SI_118_April2016_135_MG | ecosystem: Environmental > Aquatic > Marine > Inlet | place: Canada: British...
CTTCACCCGAGTCTTTATTTGAGAAGAGTAATTTGATTGGTTTAATCTCTCGAACAGGTGTTGTTGGAATTGTAAAGTAGAAGGTTGTTCCTGCACCTTTTGCACTTTCTAGCCAGATGCGTCCACCTTGTGCTTCAATAATACCCCTACAGATTGCTAATCCTAATCCAGTTCCACCATATTGACGATACATGGTTTGCTCTTCCTGGAAGAACGGCTCAAAAATACGTTGCTGGTTTTCTGGAGAGATACCAATTCCAGAGTCTTTTACTTTGAATAGGATATGATTTCCTTGTTTTTCAGTTGTAATATTTATTGTGCCATTATCTGGAGTAAATTTAATCGCATTATTAGTTAAGTTTCTAAGTACTTGCATTACTCTATCAGGATCTACTTCAAATTGAGCTACTTTTTCTAAATTAGTGATTATATTTATTTTCTTTTCTGGCATGAATACTTTCATTTCAGTTACTAATCGATTAACATGTTCGTTGAGATTAGTTTTCTTCTGAAAGTTGAATTTAAGTCTAGCTGCTTCAATTCGTGAAACTTCTAAGAAGTCTTGTATGATTCCATCTAATCTTGTTGCATTTCGTAGAACAATATCTAGCGCTTCTTTTTGCTTTGTTGAAAGTTTACCAAATGTTCCAGAGAGAAGCATCTGTAACTGACCTTTCATAGGAGTCATAGGGCTTCGCATTTCATGTGATGTAATGGACATAAATTCTGTTTTTGCATGTTCAATCTTTTTCTTTTCTTCATCTAGTTTACCAAGAGTATCACTCATTGCATTGAATGCATCACCTAGTTCTTCGAGTTCATCACCAGTTTTAATGTTAATTTTGGTTTTAAAATTACCTTTCTTGATTTCTTGAACTGCTGTAGACATGTTTTTAATTGAACTAGAGAATTTTTTACCAATAAATTGCCACATGACAAAAACAAATCCAATAAAGAAAGCTACGGCAATGAAAACTGCATATTTCATTCCAACAAGTAGACTGGATTCATTTGAATTATTTACTAAGGAAAGAATTGCACCACTCTGTCTTCCACCCGCATCAACAAATGAAAAACCTACACACATATGCGATTCACCATCAATATTTAATTCAGCTAAAACTCGCTCACCATTTTTGACTCGCTTAACATTTTCAGAGTTAAAACAGATATGCTTTTCATGTGTGTTTGAGGTTTCTCCAATAATAACTTGATCTTCAATATCATCCCAGTTGTTTCTTAGACCGGCATTTTCTCTAACAGACTCCCAACTAGCTTCGTTTAGATACTGTTTCTCTACAATAAGAGCATGATCGTGATCTTCTCCTGCCCGTAATTCTTCTAAGAATGAATCAATTTCTTGACCCAGTTCCATGTAACCGATTAGTTGACCATTGTTGTAATATGGTTTTACAACTCTCAGTGCATATGCAGTCTGTCCAAGTTCTAATCCTGACGCCATTTGCTGAGTTTCTTGTGCTTGCTTAAATGTAAAACGATTGATTTGATCATTATATTTGTCTTTGTTGTGGATTCGCACAAAGCAATGGCCGTCTGGCTGAATAAAGTAAAAGTGCGTGATGTGGTGATGGTCTTTAAGTTGGTTAAATAGTGGTTGTCCATATTCATAAAGATCTTCGCGGTTTCCTGCAAGGTAATATTGCATAAAGTTTTCATCTTGTAATAGAATATCCAGTGTTGAGGAAAGCTTGTGCGTATCTGCAGCAGTGAAAATTTCAAAGTCTCTTTCGATCTCTTGTGCAATCTGAAGATGATCTTGTTCTACGATCTCTCCCTGAAAATAAAGAACGCTCCCACCTGCAAGAACAGCACCGATGGATATAATCATCGCAATAATCATGAACTTACCTTTTACAGTACTAGTTAGCTTTTTCCTATCACTCGATCTATCTCCCTTACTCATATAATCTGATGTGTATACTCTAATATATATGTTTCTAGAATTAAGCAGTAATGGCCTTATTGAAATTTTTTAATTTCAATTAGCAATCACGCAGTTATTGCTTTATCAACGAAGGTTTCACATTGTTTGATTAGGTCTGATGTCGCTCCACCAGAGACTGCATAGAAAATGGCTTGTGTCTTGCTACCTTTGACCTTGTTGATTAAGTTGTTTATAAATTTTAACAGCGGGCCTTTCTTGTGATAAACCATTAAGTTGGAAAGTGAGTCAAACACAATGTAGTCAAAATCGTGCCGTAAGAACTTTGAGATAACAAGAGATAGTTCAGTTAATGCAGAAGGAGATGTAACATAATAGCACCGATCTGTCTGATCTGGCTTTTCAATAATTGTTTTTGAGATTGCGTCAATAAAAATTATGTTTTTTACATTAACACCTTTTTTCTTAAAGTCTGCATCAAGTGCTGAAAATGTCTTGCTAATTGTAACATAACAAACGTTTTTCTTAGCTAGCTTCTTGGCATTTGTTGTAAGAACTGTACTATATTTAGCACTTGGAATATACTGAAGTATTGTTTTGTTTCCTACTAATTCTTTTACTATATCTACCATCTTGATTTTGCCTCATTCTGTTTTGTGGAATTGAGGTTAACAAATTGTAATACAATTTGTTTAATTATTTACCTGCGTATTTCTGAACCTTCTTGACCATGTCATTTACATCAAATGGCTTCTGTATAAAGCCCTTAATGTTCTTTGACTTCATTAAATCTTCTTTTTCTGCTTCAGATGTTCGAACAACACTTATGTATACAACCTTGTATCCTTTTAGTTTTGGAACAATGTCTTTGACAGGTGTTCCTGGCATCATAATATCCATTAGAACTAGTGCTGGCTTTGGCTTGACTGTTCCGATCTTCTGTAAGCAATCATCTCCATTAACCGCAGTTACAACTTTGTAACCGTTAGATTCTAAAGCAGTTTTAATAGTGTTTCGTACGTCAGGTTCATCATCTACAACCATTATTGTTTTTGCCATATATATCACGCTCTTAAGTATTTATTATACTCCACAAATAAAACTGTTTCTTCTAATTTAACTCTTTTGTTTATAATTTCTATCAAGTGAAGCAAATCCTTCTTAAAGGACTTATTTTCTTTTAATGTTTGATTATTTAGCGTAGAATATTTTTCAAAGAAACTCAGCGCAGCTTTAGATATCTGTAACATCTGGTCTGAGAATTTCTTTCCAAGTTTATTTAATCGCGCATCTTTTGATTTCGAAAATCGGGGATATAATAACTTATCTTCTACTTCTAAATGTGAGACAAGTATATTTTTTAATTCAGTTAAGCTTGATATAAAGTCAAAGTTATCTGGATTGTTTAGACCTGATTCTAATCCATTGACTGTTTTCTTAATTTCAATATGTTGTTTTTTAAATTCAAGAACGTTTTTTAGTTCAACAAATGCATGACCAATTTCAACATGTTGAGCTCTTAGGTCCCTAATTAAATCCATTATATGTTATTTTCCTCCAATTTTAGATTTAATTGATTTTAAGAAACTAGCCGTCTTAAATGGCTTTTGTATAAATCCATCAATGTTTTTTAAGTCAACCTGTTTTTTTGGAACAATTGATACATAGATTATCTTTGATTTTCGTTTAATCTGTTCTCTGATTAGTCTCATAAGATCATAACCAGAAAGTGTTGGCATTTGTATATCAATTAATATCAGATCAAATCTCTGGTCGAGTAAGTCCATTGCTTTTGCGCCATTAGTAGCTCCAGAAATTTCATAACCTTCATGAGTAAGAACTGACTTCATAAGATTAAGGTCTTCAAAATTATCATCAACAATAAGAATTTTCTTTACCATCATCAATATATACTCGCTAATATATATAATTTTTCGATATGTGAAAAATTCTATTAGCTAAGCTATGCTCAACTATAACGCCATTGCTTTGCAATCGCAGAATTGAAAATCCTACATCCGATTTTCAATAAATTAGTTTTGATTCATAAGGATTTTATACTATAGACTACAGCGTATATTATGGTTGATGTTAAAAGTGGAGATAGTTTATTGCTCCTTATTAAAAATACAGAGTACCAAAAAACAATTGTAAATATACTTAAACAATTTCATCTCCATAAAGTTTGTTATGTTACTTTGAATAAAACAAGCGAATCGCTAATTGAATTATTTAATAAAAATAAATTAAATACAAAAGAGATAGTATTTGTTGATGCGATTTCTAAAACACTTCTTAAGACCCGCAAAGGAAAAAATCAATATTTTGTTAAATCACCGTCCTCAATCGAAGAGATATACAAAACTGTAGATAAATTAATTGGAATGGGATACACACATATTGTTTTTGATTCTCTTACAAATCTTTTAGTTTACAAAAACAAAACTGAAGTTAAAAAATTTGTAATGTCGCTGATTGAGCTTACTGCCAAGAAAGATGTAAGGATTTTGTTTTATGCTCTTCTAAAACATGAGTATGAAAACTTAATCAAAGATGTTTCAAATAAAGTTGATCGAATTATAGATTATAGTGAGTAAATTATTTATATATCAAGTTACTTTTCTAATTAACATGAAATACTTGAAAGCATTTATGGCAGGAGTTGCACTTCCAGTAATTATATGTCCGTTTATTTTTATGTGGTTAGCATATAGTGGAAATATCAATGTTTTGGAACACATACCAATGTACTTTATTCCAATGATATGGGGATTGTGGAATGTACTGCTTATTGCAATAGGAAAGAATTGTATAATTAAGAATGTAAATATGAGACAATGGGTTCATGGTGGTCTTTTAGGATTACTGATTGCTCTTGTTGGATTATATATATTTAAGATTGATATGGCTCTTTTCGGTATATCTCTACCACAAGCATATTGGATGCTACTTGTAGCGCCAATCACATATGGATTTGTATGGAGATATGTAGTTTTACCACTTAACAAAATGGTAAAAGTTTAGTTTTTTCTTTTATTTTTAATTTTTTAATTAAAGAAGTAGTCTAATTTCTTTTGTTTGAGTAACTCGCTTTGATTAATATATGCTTGAAATGGAATTTTTAATTTAGTCTTAATATATGTAATTGCCTCGTCTCTAGAACTAAACATACTTGCTTTTGATTTGAATGCATTTCTAACGGTTTCTCTAACTACCCAGACACCAAGAGGGAGAACATATTCTTCTGAGATCTCTCTAAATGAAATTACTCTAGCTTGTTTTTTAATCTTGCTGAGAAATTCAATTATTCCAAGCCTTGCTGCATAATATCCCCCTGCTTGTTTGTCTGCATATTTTTTACGTCCTTGAAATGGTTCATATTCTTCAATTATTGATACGGATTGACCTTGAGCCCAGTTTGATCCCGGAGCCCAAGCTTCAAAGTTTTCAAATTCCCAGTTTCCAGGTTCAAGCAAAATTACAAAATGGTTACCAATATATGTTGATTCAAAAACAAAGTAATTATTAATTTGAGAATTTTGTCGAACTTGTGTTAGTAAGTTTTTAGTAATTAAATCATCTGTAGCAGTTATACTCCAGCGCGTTGGAACTAATTTCTTGTTTTTTTCTTCTCCAAGCACACCACTTGATAAGATATTAGTTATTTTATAAACATCTTCACCGATTTTATACAGTCGGAAACTAGATTCATTTGCTTTTATTTCATCTGAAACAATTTTATCTACTTTTTGAGCAATTTTTACATTTTCAGTGATCTTCATCTTTTTAAGGTGTCCTATTGGTCCACTTGGTTGGTTAATATCTGAAAATTTAATATCCATCTTAGGTGCATGTTTGAAAATGAATTCTGTTTCAGCAGGTTTGCTAGCTAGAGCAAGAAGCTGATTTTCTTGGATAAATTTACTTCTTGAAAATACATCTTGCTTAACTTCGCCTCGCACAGATTTAGTTAGTGTATCAATTACTTTATTGTAATCTGTTCCAAATAATTGCGCAGGCGATTTTATTTCAGATGGATCAAAAGATGCAACAGGTCCGATATTAACATTAGGATAACCATATTTTCCTACAAAAATATTACTTGATGGGCCAGAGAAATTTTCTTTAATTTTGGGTAAATGTGTTTTACTTTTTATTTTAGCTAAGAGTGGACAGTATTTATTTCCACATAGCATTCTAGAACCTTTGCACATTAAACACTGATTGTTATTAAGCATAAAATTAAAAGAAATATTTGATTTAAAGTAATTTGGCTAGTTGTCTAGTGTCTACTACTATAATCATGTTTGGTATGATTACATTCGCTGATGTCTTACAATTGTATTTGCTAAGATGAATTTTATATCATCCATTTTCAACAATTGTTGTTCTGCTAAGTGCGTATATCCATAGAGAATCGCGAATTCTTCTTCAGTTAGTTCATGTTTACTAAACATATCTTTTAAATTTTCCAATATCTCTGCTACTTCTTTTTCACGGTTTGAAATCAATCCCATTTGCATCATATGTCTCATTTTTGCACCTCATAGAGCATTGGTTACCAATGCTATATACCTATGTAGGTGGCCAAAATATATAAAGATGTATGTTGTGGTAACCAGTAGTGTCTAACAATGATGGTAAGCTTTATAAGTTTTTACTGTCTTAAAATATATTATTATGAAACCTTCAGAGATAAACCAAATTGTAAAACAATTTGCTATCTCTCAAATGGCTTTGAGGTGTTTGATATGAAGCCATCTGAGATTAGACAAGAAGTTATCAATTTTATTTCTTCAAAAGGCGATGAGGGTGTTTTAGCATCTGAAATGGGTAGAAATCTTAATGTTAATAGACATACTTTAGCAAAGCATTTAGAGATATTAAACGGACAAGATATTTTAATATTTAGGCAAGTTGGAATGGCTAAATTATGGTTCATAAACCGCGCTCCTTTTTCTAGCATGTTAGAATCAGATAAAGTTGATTCTGTCCTAGGAACTATATTTCAAGAAGTAATAAATAAGACACATAATTTTCTTTTTGTTGTAGATAAAAATTATAATATTTTATATATGAACAAAGCAGCAAAGGGGCGATTTGGTGATAATACAGGTAAGAAATGTTATACACTAATTGGAAATAAATCTCCTTGTAAGAAATTCTGTGTTGTAAGAGAGTTCTTAGAAAAAGGAAAAGAAGGTAGACAAGAACATATAACTTCAGTTGATGGAAAAACTTACAAAGCAAGTGGTTTTACAATCAAAAACCCTGATGGTAGCATGTCTGCTGTTGAAATTGCTTCAGATATAACTCGAGAAAAAGAATTAGAAGAAGAACTTAGACAAATCAAAAAAATCATAAAATAAATAATAGCATTTTTTTTCATTTAATCAAATTTTTTAGTGGGGATATCTAAAAGTTTTTGAAGACTTTCTTTCTGCGGTTTAGTTATATTTGATATTTTATAATTATAATATGTTGCACCTAGTCCAATACCTATCATTAATAGCATTAAACCACCACATGAATTATCAAATAACATAGCCGCCTCTTTAGTTAATCCCTCTCCATATAATGAAGCATATCTTTCTTCAGTTCCAGAGTCTTTTATAGAAATACCAAGATCATAAATATGATTATGTATATTAGCTAATACTTGATCAATTACTACAAATCCACCTATGCCCCAAGCTATTTTTTTAGGTGTAGTGTAATCAAATTGATTAGATACTTTTACTGCAGCAAGTTTTAATTGCTGTCCTATCTCACGATCGTTACCGTATTTATACTTTACAGTGTATCCTTTTTTTTCTAATCTTAATCCTTTTTTTATAATTCTACTTAGATGGTTTACTGATGGAAGAGATTTTATATTATACGTAACTTCTCGTGAAAGATTATCTACGTTTGTATCTATATCAAACATATAAATTATAAAAAGTAAAAGCTCTTAAGCGTTTTTATAATAAAGTAAATAAATAAAATAAAAAAAGAAAATTTAGTTTATGCTAAGTATCGTAATTTTAAAGTTCAATACCTTTCCAGCTAGTGGACCTGTAGTGTAAGCATCAGTTCCTTCAATAGGCATTTCTTTTGTTTCACCTACTTTCATTCCCGTAACTGCTTTGTCAAAACCAGGAATAACTTGTCCAGATCCAACTGTGAACTCAAAAGGACCTCTTCCTTCTGATGTGTCTACTTGTTCACCATCAACAGTTAGCCAATAATCAACCTTTACCGTATCTCCATCTTTTACAACCATATCTTCTCCTCCATTACCTAAGCAACCACTTACTAACAAGACAGCTGCCAAAATTCCAAGTGTATAAAACGCTTTCATGTCTGTTTCAGGACCACAGAGTTTTTAAACTTTTATCAAATGTTTTAATCAATATGAAAGCTAAAATATTTTTAGGTTTAATGGCATTACTATTTGTTATGCCAATAGGTTTTGCATGGAGTGAACTCCCTACAATTTCAGGAAGATGTGAAATCGCAGATACAATTGCTCAAGAATCTATTGAGCCCGCAACACCAATAGAAACAATTAGTGGTGGTGTATCTTTAGATGGTTATATACGTCATAATTACGAGCCTGTTGAAGGTACGGGTACTGTAACTGTTGAAGGTAGAGTGGGTGGAAAAAGTATAGATTTAAATTTAAATTACTTGTTAAATGATGATGATATTGATTCTGAAATAAATCGAGATGTAAAAGTAGTCTATGACCGCGCTCCTGTTGAAGGACTTGGCGAAGTAATTCTTTAATTTTTCTTTTTATTTATTTTCTTGTATGAACATCTATTTGTGGGAAAGGTATTTCTATATTTTCTTTATTAAATCGTTCGTGAAGATCTTTAATAAGTTCATGTCGGATTTTGAATTTATCAACTCTGCTTTTAGCTTCGATGTAAACTGCTAAATTTATGCTTGAATCACCAAACTCTTTGAATCTGACAAATGGTTCAAAATCTTTAATTGCACCATCTTCTTTTTTGATAATTTTTTTAGCAACATCAAGAACTACTTTTTCAACTTTCCTAAGGTCTGAATCATATGAAACACCACAATCAACTGAGAATGTTAAATTTGTTTTTGGGGAATTATAATTCTTAAGTAGCGCATCTGCTATTTTTGAGTTTGGAATTATTAAAAAATTTCCATCCCATGTTTTGATTCTTGTTGTTCTCCAGCCAATATCATTTACGTAACCCGAAGTTTTATCGTCAAGTTCAATAAAATCACCAATTTTCATTGGGCGGTCAATTGTCATGAAAAGAGCACCAAAGAAGTTTGCTAGAGTGTCTTTTAGTGCAAGAGCAATAGCAAGACCTCCGATTCCGAGACCAGCTAGCATAGGTGTGATCTCAACTCCAAAACTGCTTAGAATTGCAAGTAATGCAGATACATAAATAAGAATATTTACTATTTTTCTAATAAATTGAAATATTGTGTGGTCGATCTTTCTATGTAATTTGTGCTGAAGTTCTTCAGTATACCACATAAACAATGCATTTATTATTTTGTTAATTAGCAATGCTCCTGCCAGAATCCAAATAACTTTGAATATTGCAGTTATATCTACTGAGCCAACTACAAAATTAGGGTAAATATATTTAAATGCAATAAAAAAGCCAACAGTTAAGATTATAATTTTAACCGGAGTTTTAACCATAGTTATAACAATATCATCAAGCTTTGTCTTTGTTTTAGATGATAAATGAAGAATTTTCTTTAGAAGCTTTCCAGCTATCTTGGATAAAAATATCGTTACAATAACGATCCCTAAAGCAATAATATATTTGTTAGCTAGTAATTCAGTTAGATATTCTATCATAGTTCTTTTAGCGCAAATAAGCTTTTAAGAGTTCTGTTTTAGGAACCATTTTGAAGTTAGCCAAGCAATAACGAGAACCAGAACAGTTATCCAATACTGGTCAGTTCCGAAATATTTGAACTGCAGAACCATTGTTATGAGAACAATTGCTAGGAGAATTAGTAAACTGATTTGGTGTATTTTTTTGTTCATGTAAGAAGACAAAATAAAATAATAAAACATTATCTATTGGTTTTAAATCAGATCGCGTAAATTTAATGTATCTTCTAATATAACAAATTTACCTAAATCATTTTTTCCCATATATTCCAATACATTTTCCATGTCAGAAGGCATGCTTCCATAATAATTAAAAACAACTCCATCAGATCTTATTGTGATACTGTGTTTTCCTTGAGATGGAGAAAATGGTTGAGTCCAGTGAGCCTCAAAGATTAGTTTTACAGGTCGATCCTTAGGTCTTGCAACAAACGCAGAATACATATCTTTAATATTTTCAATAGGTGTTTTAAATGCACCATTATTAACTACATTTGCAGTTACAGAAGTTACTTGAAGATTCTGATGTGGACCTCTTATCGCATATGAAACATGATCCTCCATATTGCTGTTAATTCCAATAATATCGTTATTTCCCATTAATTCTTGCTGTAATTTTGATTCATATGTAACTCTGGATGCAGGAATTCCTATCAAATCTAAGATACCATACATTTGATTTGGTGAGATTATACTTATTTCCGCTGTTTTTGTAGATAAGGTATTATTAGATGCCATATTACTATTAGACGATAAAACTTAAAAACCTAACTAAAACTCGAATATCTAAATATATTTAACTATTTCCTGCATAGTTTTGGATGAATAAAGAACAGCTAATTGAAAGTCTTAAGAATAAGGGTGCTTTGAAGTCAGGTGATGTTATTAAAGCATTTGAGCGAGTTGAGCGAGAGAATTTTGTAGATACGGTTTACAAATCTTATGCTTATACTGATGAAGCACTGCCTTTGTTTTCTGGGCAGACAATTTCGCAGCCATATACTGTAGCAGTTATGACTGAAGCACTTGAATTACATAAGAGCCAAAGAGTGCTTGAAGTTGGAACTGGATCTGGTTATCAAGCAGCAATTATTGCAGAAATTATTGGCAGTAGAGGAATTTTGTTTACAATTGAGCGGCTTGGCAGATTAGTTGATTTTGCAAAGCAGAATTTGAAAAAGTATAATAATGTGGTTATTGTTCAGGGAAATGGTGTTGGAGGTTTACCTGAAAAAGCACCTTTTGATAAGATAATCGTAACTGCTGCAGCTTCAGAATTTCCAAAAAAGTTATTTGCTCAGCTTCGAGATGGTGGAAAAATGGTTATCCCCACAACAGATAATAAATTATTCTTAATTACAAAAAAAAATACAGAACCTATTGTTGAGGATCTTGGAAGCTTTGTGTTTGTTCCTCTTGTTAATGATTAATTAACACTAACAAGTTCTATTTCAAATGTTAAGTTTTTTCCAGCAAGTGGATGGTTAAGATCCATAGTAACTTCTTTGTCTGTTACTTTAGTTATTTTTGCAGGCATTTGCTGTCCATTTGGTAGACCAATACCGACCATCATACCTTCTTTTGGTTCTTGATCTGCAGGTAATTTGTCTCTAGGTATACTTTGAACCATTGCAGGGTTTGGTTCGCCATAAGCGTCCTTACAATCGATTTTGAAAGTTTTCTTATCGCCTTTTTTCATTCCCTTAACTGCTTTTTCAAATCCCGGAATAACTTGTTTAGAACCTACTTCAAACTCAAGTGGGTCTCTTCCTTCAGATGAATCAAATACTGTTCCATCATCTAGAGTTCCTTTATAGTGTATTTTAACCTTATCACCGTCTTTAATTGCCATATATAGGGGGTTAAAGTTGCTTTTTAAGGGTTTTTATTTACCTAATTTCTTGTCTAATCGGTTAATTTCTTCTAAAGTAGCATGAACTTCTGGGCGATTTGGTGTGATATTACAGCACCCACCTGGTTCAATTGATATTTCATATGTGCCAACTTTGCGTGCAATATCCACGATTCCTTGCTTGTTGAACCCTATCAATGGGCGTAAAATTGGTATAGAAACAGCTTTGTCTTCAACATACATGTTGTCTATTGTCTGAGATGCAACTTGTGCGAGGTTTTCGCCAGTTAAAAGTGCTTTAGCTTTGATTTTCTTAGCAAATTTTTCACCTTCAGTTAACATTCGTCTTCTACATAAAAGACAGAGTTGTTTGCGTTCTTTTTCATCAAGTTTCTGATAAAATTTTACAAGTTGTTTTCCATGTTCTAAGAAAGTTAGTTTAAGTTTTTTCTTGTGTAATTTACCCAGTTGTTTTACAAGTTTTTCAATTTTAATTCTTGTGTAATCATTACCAACCGGAGTTAAGTCAAAGTTTACAAACTCAACATCATAACCTTTTGCTAACATCATATGTGCTGCTATCGGTGAATCTATTCCTCCACTGATTAAGCAAAGTAATTTAGTTTTCATTTCGTTTTCCATTTAATAGCGCACAAAGAAACGTATACATTTTATTTGATACGTCATTTTCTGCTAGTTGATATATTGGAACGCTTCCAAAATATCCTTTTTCAATTAAATCATTTTTATGTAGGTTATTTAATTTTTTATTAATTGTTTGCATAGCGTATCCAAATACTTCTTCAATATGTCTTGCAGATAATGAGATATGCGGATTTAATAAAAATATGCGTAATATATTAATACCCTTATCATTTGCAAACATACTTTTAGTCCATAATTTTTGATCTTTAAGTAAGCATTGATCTAATGTTTCTTTCATTGTAAATATGTAAATAAGGGTTTAAAAAATATACTATAACTAAAATATAAACAAATAATAAAATAGAAAGAAAATACTAAAAATAAATAAAAGACTACTTAGCGTCTTCGTGCAGTAGTTCTTCTTCGTGTAGCAGTAGTTCTTCTTGCAGTTGTTGTTCTTCGTGCAGTAGTTCTTCTTTTAGCCGTTGTTGTTTTTCTTTTTACAGTTCGTTTTGCTGGAGCTCTTCTTACAACTTTTCTTGTTGTTGTTTTTCTTCTTGTAGTAGTTGCTCTTCGTGCAGTTGTTGTTTTTCTTTTTACAGGAGCTCTTCTTGTTGTAGCTGCTCTCTTTGCCACGCGCCGCCTTTTAATCTTTCTTATTAAACCAAAAACCATAGTTATCCTCCCTAATTATTAATTATAATACTATATGCTAGTTTATATACTTTATTTACTACTTTGTAAAACAAAAAATTACTTTCTTTTGTAATATATACTCATGTAATTTGGAATAACTTTTTCTTTAACCATTCTATTTGTTTTGATGTCTCGAATTTTCATAAGTTATTGTATTAATTTATTGTTTAATAGATCTATGTTTAAAAAAATAAAATTTAAAAAAAAGAAAAAAGTTCTTATTGAAAACATTATTGTTTTCAATTCCGCAAATCTAAACGATTGGCGTTATCCACAAGTTGCTGCACTTGCTGCACCTGTACTATCAAGTCCAAAACCTGAAGAAGGTGATACACTTGAAAGTTGTTCACTACATTCTTCTGGTGCATTATTAAATGCTGAGCAAACTGTTGCTAAATAACTTGCTGAATCTCTTGCGCTTGAAACTTGTTGTCCATTGATTACAAGTGTTGGTGAACCTCTAACTCCATATTGTTTGTTCTCTGCGTCGTGAACAAGGAATTGTGGGAATCTTCCGCCACTCCATGATGCTTTGTCATTTAACATTTCTGTTATTTTAAATTCTGTGTCAAGTTTTGTAACACATGCATCAACTTTTGCTGTATCAACTTTTGCGGTAGTTAAGCAAGTTTCATAATCATCACTATCTAAAAAGCACCATAAGTAATCAAAGTATTTGTCTGATTGTTCTTCTGCAATACAAACTTGTCTTGATTGTTCATTAACTTCTTTTTCACCATGCATTGCATAGTTTACAAATTTTATATCGAAGTCAATTTTGTCTCCAAGTAATTCTGCGACAGGAATTAATCCTTTTTCAGATTGTGTTCCAAATGGACAATGCGACATTACAAATAATTCAACTTTTGGTTTGTCTGACTTTGTAATATCTTGTGCAGGTGGTTGTTGTGTTGGTTGATCTGCGGTTGCTGCTTCAACACTCATTGGTATAGCTGTTGGAAATAACAATGTGCTATCTTTTGTTGCATATGAAATCATTCTTTGTGATTGGCCTTCAGATTTTACATTAAGAGATATTTCATATAATCCTGCTTTCTCTGTAACTTCTAAGATTTCAACGTCAATTCCAGCATAGTTGCTTTCAAGAAAAGTTTCTACATTTTGTGTAATGTCTTGTTCAGAAACTCCTGCAGTATATCCAGATGCTCCAGTTAAATTTATAACAACACTAATTACTAATAGGGCTCCAAGTATAAGAGATAATTTTTTCCAAGAAATTTTTAAATCTTTTTTCTTAGATTTTTTTGATTTAGTTCCTTTAGAAACTTCATCAACAATTTTTTGAGCTTCTCCTTTTGCTACCATATTACTCTTTAACGATTTTAACTTGTTCTTTAAAAGAATTTCTGAACTTAGTTCTAGTTTGCGCAGGTAGGTCCTTCGCAAGTGCATTCTCCACCATTACAATCATTATGATCTAACTCACAACCAACAATCCCACATTCTCCACAGTTGTTATCTACAGGCTGATCTGGCGTAAATACACATTGATCTGGATTTTCAGGTGTGCATGTTCCATGAATCCCAATGTTGTATATTGCAATTCCTGAATATATTGTGCTGATGAAAAAGATAATTACCATTAATGTGCTTAGTAACTTGAAGTTTTTGTTTACAAATCCTGCAGCTTTTGGAGATTTGTTGATTAGCTTGCCAACAATTTTACCTTTCATGCGCTGATCAAATGTAGAATTACACGGTCTAAGTGTTACCATACGAAAAACACAATCAAGTGCTTCTTTTGCTAGTATCCTATGGCTTGCTGAAAATATACCCATAATTCCAAACACAACCAGAGCAAGTATACATATCATAGAAATTCTTCACCTAAGTTAATTTAAAAGTTGCGGTCATTATTTAGAACAACCACAACTTCCTCCAACTTTTGCTCCACATTCTTGATTGCTACAATCTCCACCACAAGAACCAGTCTCGCAGCTTAAATATGGACAGCTTTCACAGTTACATGCTCCACCTTGAGCAGCTGCACAATTTTCATTTCCACAGTTTCCACCACATTGCGCAGGATTTGCTATTGCGTTTCCTGTTGGAGATGTTGCACCAACAACAATAACTAATGCTATTGCAGTTAATACAATTGCTCCAATTGTTAATTTCTTTTCCATTTTCTTTTCCCTAATTATAATTCAGCTTCAATTGCTTGTTTAAATACACTAAATGGTTGAGCTCCTGAAACTAATTTTCCATTTATTAAGAATGCAGGCGTTCCTGTAACACCATTACTCTTTCCTTCTTTTATATCTGCTTTAACTGAATCAGCAGTTCTTCCAGAATCAATACACTCATCAAATTTTACCGTATTTAATCCAAGGTCTTTTGCATATTTTTTAAATGTAGAAACTCCACCACTTACACCATCCTCAAATAATTTGTCATGCATTTCCCAGAATTTTCCTTGTTCTTCAGCACATTCTGTTGCTTCTGCAGCTTTTTGCGCATTTGAATGAAATCCTAATGGAAAGTGTTTGAATTCTAAGTTTGCTTTTCCAGTTTCAATATATTCTTTTTCAATTTGTCCTAGAGTATCACTATAAAATCTTGCACAAAAAGGACATTCAAAATCACTATATTCTATAATTGTTACAGGTGCGTTTTCATCACCCTTAATATTTGTAATACTTGTAGTTCCAGATGTAGTTGGACTATCAATACATCCAGATAATATTACTATCGCAATAAAAACTGCGACCACTCCGAATAAGTTTTTGTTTTTCATGTATATTATTACATTGAAACAACTAATAAGAAATTGTATGAAACTAGTTTCAAGGAAGGCCATGCCCCTTCCTTCAGTTCCCCTAATTTGCTTAGCAAGTTTCCACCAGAATTATTCTTTGTGTTTGAGAATAACTGCGTTGGTCATTCCTCGTCTGCGTCTCTCGATTAATCCACGACCTTCTAGCTTATCAAGAAGTCTTGTAACTTTGACTTTTGAAAGTTCTAGTTTTTCAACTAGTTCGCTCTGGAAAATCATACCATTTTGTTTGACTAACTCATCAACAACTTTCCGTTCTTCTTCATTAAGATTTTCAGGAATAACTATTTTCTTTTTCTTTGGTTTATCTTTTACAATTACAAAATAACTTAGTATAAATAAAATTAATGATGATCCAATACCAAGATAAACTTGCCAAGGCATTCTGTCTGCGTATTCACATGCGTTTCCTTCAGCACATCCACAAGAGTCTTGTCCTCCATCTTTGATAACAGGTATTAACGATATAATTAATATTAATAATATAACTGCAAATCCTGATATAGCCAAACCAAGATGTTTATTATTCACGCTAAAACCTCCGTTTTAGCGGGCTGTTTGAAATATTCCCTTTTAAACATCATGTTCTCTACAAGATAAATAAAACTTATAAGTTTTATGGAACTAGTTTCATTATGGCTAATTATCAATATGGTATGATTAATCTCGAATGGTTAGGACATGCTAGCTTTCGGATTTCTACACAAGGAAAGATAATTTATATTGATCCATATATAATTGATGATAATGCATTTAGAGCAGATATTATTATTGTAACTCATGAACATGCAGACCATTGTGCTGTTGATAATATTCAAAAGCTGCTAAGAGAGACAACAATTGTTATTGCTCCACAGAGCTGTCTAACAAAACTTGCTTTTGTTCCGCGACAGAATCTAAAATTGCTTGGACCAGAAGATGCAACAGTTTTTGGAGATGTTCAGATCAAAACAATTCCTGCATATAATGTTAATAAATTTAGATCTTTGAGTATTCCATATCATCCAAAGAATTATGGCTTTGGTATAGTTTTTATTCTTGCAGGGGTTAAGATATATCATGCAGGAGATACTGATGTTGTTCCAGAGATGCAGGAGCTAGCTAATTATAACATCGATATAGCTCTTTTGCCGGTTGGTGGAACTTATACTATGGATGCAAAAGAAGCTGCACAAGCGGTCCAAATAATCAAGCCAAAAATTGCTATTCCAATGCATTGGGGTGCTAATATTGTTGGAACTCAAGAAGATGCTGATAAGTTTAAGGAATTAGTTGGTTCTACTTGCGAAGTTGTTATTCTCTGATCGTAGTCAATTATTTTTATATATGTAAAGGGATTTTCATAGATGATTAACATGAATATGGATTTAAACATAAAAAATCCTGTAATTTGGGTAATTATTATTGCCTTAATCGCAGCTGGATATTATTTCTTAATGTAAATTTGATATTAAATTTATGTGGGAGGTAATAAACTAATTAATTTATTTTTTTATTTGTTTTTGAATTTTTATTGAATCAATATTTCTGAATCTCGCCACGTTTTACTTTAATATCAAATTCTTCTCTACCAAATTTCTTGAATAGTAAAGCTCTATCCAGACATCTTTTGTGGCCGCGCCTAACTGCTTCCTTTTCAGTTAGACCTCTAGAAATCATAAGACTTCTAATTAGAATATAAAGATCAGATAGTTCATTATCTACACATTCAAAATCACCAAATAATTTGGCTCTAATTAGTTCACCCACATCTTTGCTTAGAATTAATACTTGAGATAAAATTTCATCTCCAGTCATCTCAACATTTATATCATGGAAAGCATCACGTACTTCTTTGCATTTTTTATAAGCTTCAGTCTTTTCTATATTATTATCTACTTTTTTATTATCCATTATAGTAATTTAATAATAATAACATATAAAAGATTATTGAATTATGCCGAATCCAATTAAATGCCATCTTGCTTTTATTTGTCTGGAGATCGCTACTTTTGTTCCTCTGTATGCGCAAATTGGGCGTTTTAATATAAGTTTGATTTTGTTGCTTGTTGAATGATTTACAACACCTAATGTTGTTGCTGTTCCAGAATTAAGCATAAGTGGCTCATTCATCTTGATTTCTTCAACATTAATATCATCTTTAATTCCAAGTATTTTTTTAAATAGCTCAACTTCTAATTCAAAATCATTGAATACCGATGGCATTTTTTTAGGTAATCCTACAACTGAGCCGACAACACCGTCTTTTTTTGTAACATATGGATCTAATTCAGTTTCAAATGCAATTGATCCACCAGGACCTTTTTCTTTTACAAAGCTTGAACCGATAACAATCGATTTGATTTTTGTTTTAATTGGCTGCCAAGCAATTTGATTTTGTCGTTCAGTTTTAATACCTGGTAAGATTTCAATTTCTTGACCAACCTTGAAACTACCTTCTGTTATTGCTCCACCAATAACTCCACCTTTTAGGTTATTAATCTCAGTTCCAGGTTTGTTAATGTCAAAGCTTCTAGCAATTAAGAATTCTGGATCTTTTGAAGCATCTCGATCAGGTGTTGGCATAAACTCTTCAATTGCTTCCATAATATATTCGATATTTACGCGTTTTTGCGCAGAAACTGGAATAATCGGTACTTCAAAGCCAAGCATTTCTTGAGCAAATTTCTTTATTTGCTCGTAGTTTTTCTTAGCTTGAGATTGAGTAATTAAATCTACTTTGTTCTGTATGATTATAATATTCTTTATACCTAGAATTTTCAGAGCAACAAGATGCTCTGTTGTTTGTGGCTGAGGACATTCTTCATTTGCTGCTACCATTAAAATAGCTGCATCCATAATCGCTGCTCCTGAAACCATAATTGCCATAAGAGTTTCATGTCCAGGTGCATCAACAAGAGAAACTTTCCGAATTACATTACCTTTTTTGTCTTTGATATCAATATCAGCATAACCTAATTTGATTGTAATTCCTCGTTTAAGTTCTTCAGAATGTGTGTCTGTCCACTTGCCAGAAAGCGCTTGAGTAAGAGTGGTTTTACCATGATCTACATGTCCAATTAATCCAATATTCATAGTTGGTAACATTTCAGTCTTAGCTTTAGCCATAGAATAATCAGAAGATAGGGTTTAAAAAGGTTATAGTTATTATTTCTGATGGATGACGAGCTAATTCACATCGGAGATTTATATGAATCAATTGCTTGCGAGGTTCGTTGTCTTAATTATAAAGAATTTCGCGAAGCAGCAGGAAAGCATAATTCACCATTGACTATAGAAAAACCTAAACAGGAGAGCACAGAGTTATATGATATTATTGAAAAAGTAAAAAATGGAGAGATGATTGAGGCACATTTTGTTAAGATTCAAGAAATGGGCTTAAAAGCAAAGATACCATTTTTAATGATAATTCCAGATGAACGAGTATATGTAACTACTTCTAAATATATTAGTAAGGCATATCTAGCACCTCGAATTGAAATTAATACTATGGCTTTAATGGTGCACCGCGCATTTGAGAAAGCAGATATAACATTACCTCGAATAATAATGTCTATTAATTCTTTAAAACCTGAAGAAAAAGGAAAAAATGTTTTTCAACAGCTCTTAAATCCACCTGTTGCATATGATTATATCGCACCATATTTGAGTAGATTAATGGAAATAAAATTTGATGATATAGAATTAAATGAGCCACGTTCAAATTGTAGTAGCTGTTGGGCAAAAGAGCCATGTGGTGGATTTAGATCATATATTGAAAAGAATTATTAATTGTTCTAAGTTATATAAATATTTAAAAATATGAATTTGATGTTGTAATTAAAATGATAGAAAAAAATCTAGATGCTGAAGTTGCTGAACAAGATAAAGTGTATGTATTTCATCATATTGAATTTCCAGAGGGAATTGCACGAAGTCATTATACTGCGGTGAATAGAAGAGAAAAAAGTCCAATATATTCTCATGCTAGAGATATTGATGGATTAGTAGCAGATCTTTCAAGACATGTTAGCAAAGATTCTACATGGTATCTTGTTAATGAAGTTCCTCCAAATCTTGATATGAAACCAGGAGAATATCACGAAGTAACGCCGGCTGATTTCAGAACATCTGTTCCAGCTAGAGATATTGCTCAAATAGGTATGCCTTTAGGACAACGTCCATTAGAACCCAAACAATTTGATGAACTTCTTATTAAAATGCGACAAATAAAATATGATATAAAATATCCATCAGAACAAAAATAATTTTTTATTTTAGAATTTTTAAATTAAAAAGGGCTACTATAGCTCATCTCTTTATATACTTGACTTTTAGAACGAATATCATAATAAACTATAACGTCAATTGGTTTACTTTTATCAAAAGGTGCGTGTTTACTAAAACCTTGATATGATATAAAATTGCCAATACGTCTATTTGGATCTATAACCATTCCTTTCTCTTGCTTGTCGTAATCTTTAATTTGTTTAAGTCTAACATGTAGTCCTATACTATTCTCTTGTTTATCTGGAACGCTACCATTAAGCATATCTGTTAGTATATTTCTATCTTCTAGATTTTCAAACACAGCTCTTCTTAATCCATAAATTATAGAATTATCTTCAGATATTTCAACTATACCACTTGCAATGATTTCATATCTATTTCTTCCATTTTTTTTGGCTGGACCATTTTCAATATGTACGTTCAATTTAATATTTGTCATTAGATAGTTAATAATTTCTATTTAAAAATGTAACTAATCTTACTTTATTGTCTTTTTCTCTTTGGTCTTTGCGCGGAAGTTTTTACCTTGACACTTTCTGCAGATTATTTTGTGAATTCGAATTTTAGAACTATCTGCTTTCATTACAGTCTTACACTTTCTACAGACCCATTTTCTACCAAAAATCCGTGCTGTTGCTTCTGCTATTTTTCCCATAGTTTTTTCCAAAAATAAGAGTTTAAAAGATTAACTTTTTACGCTCTTCATGACTTTTCTGCCCATAATGTTCCAGTAAACTATATTAGCTCCACCAATTACTTTTCCATCTAATGCTTCAGGGATTTCTAAGTCAAAAGTTTCATATGTTTGCATATCCATAATTTGTGCTGTTTTTCCACTTACTGAAAGAACTTGAGCATTTAATTTATCAATTATTGGAACACCTACTCGTGCATGTCCAGTCATCATAATAACTTTCTTGTTTTTAGTCATTAAATCTTCTGCATCTACACGGTATTTTGCATGTCCGTGTTTTCCAGGTGCAGACTTCTGCATTTTCTTGATTATACATGCCGCACCATCAATCACAATGTAACGACCTTCCTTAAGTTTTCCAATTTCCTCTTGAATCATATCTGGACTCATAATAAATCACCAATAAAATATAGGAATACAAAGCTTAATAAACGTTTTCTAAAATTTATGCTACTTTGGCGCCATTCATGTAAGTTGTAATATCTGCAAACTTGTTAGCCATCATATGATCCATATAAGTTGGTAATCGTTCGTCATTACGGTTAGCTCTAACTTCATCTTCTGATAAAAGAGGTTGTTCTTTATGAGTTAATTCGTGAAATATTGTGTTATCTCTTGTTTCATTAGTTCCACCATGTGTAACATTAGTTGTATTGCCAGTTCTATTATCGCGAACAAGTTTAGGTATGTTACCAAATTTTTCTATAAATCCAAGAACGTTATTTAGATCTCCAGTGTAATTCATATCAATATCAACAGATTCTACTTCAAAATTCAGATTAGCCGTATAATTTTCAGGTAGCTTACCTTCTTTAAGCATCATGTAATTCATTAATGTTGATACCTCTATTTTTGAAGTATCAGAATTGATATATATTTCGGGATTAGGATCGGTATTAATATTTATGTTAGCAGTATAATTTTCAGAGCGCGTAGGTTTTTTATCTGGAATATAATTTCCATTCTGTATATTTGAGATAGTTGATTCTAAATTACTGCTAGAATTAATTTCTATTGCAGCTTTCTGTTGCTGATTAATATATTTTAGTGCATTCTGTATTGCAGACCCATTTGATAAATTTGTCATTATTTATTAGAAAAATAGCTCTTTTAAGGGTTTCTAGTGCCGATTATTTAATCGTTCTGAATTTTTTTACTTAATCGCTGCACATCTGTTTTTGTTAGGGGCTTTGCATAATACATTACACCTTTCATTCCATTAGTATAAAATTCTAAACTATTTCTATCTACAGAAATTAATTTAACATTATGTTTATTTGCTTCAATCTTTTCTTCTAAATTTTCTTCGTCAGAACATTTTGAATTAATTGGTTCTTCTGAGATAGTAGGATCTTTTGGTTCTTCTGATACTTCGGCATCATTAGGTTTTTGGTAATCGTTAGAACTTAAAGAAATCATCCCTCTCAAGATAAATGATGGATTTGGATCATGTCCAAATTCAATATTATAAATAATATTATTTAATTCAAAAGAAACTCCATTTTCGCCTGCAGATAATAAATTGGAATAATTTTCATTAATATTTGAGTTAGCATATATTTTAGATATTGTCTCATGTTTATTCTTAGGACGAATAGTAATTTTATTTCCTTTTTCTAATTTAATATTAAGATCTATCTCTTCTGTGCCCTTTAACGTATATGCTTCGTTTAAAGCATTAAATGCGTCCATTGCAAAAATAAGTCCTTCTTCAGATTCAATCGTATAAGTTCTTATTATTGTCTTTTCAGATTCAGGTATGTCTGTCATTATATAACAATACTAAAAGTTAAACTTAAAAAAGGTTTGATTAGCCAATTGGGTAACGTAAAATCGCTGCGATTTCTCCAAGGTTCTTTAGCACAACACCTTCTTTTGTGTCTGTTGAAATAACTAGCCATTCGCCTTTGAATTCCTCACATCTCTCAGACATTTCGTCAATCTTTTCTTCATTAAAATCTTCAGAAAATAATAATGTATCAATTGCTCCCATTTCTAGGGCTTTTCTAACTTCTTCTTCACCATAAGCAGAAAAAGTAGGTTTCTTAGCTAGCATGTCCATGAATTTGTTTACAGCAAGTTTTTCTTTCATAATTTCTTCTTGTGCTAAAATATCCTCACTTTTAGCAACTAGTTCTTCAAGTCCTTGTTTTCCAGTGTATCCAATGTCAACTATTCCAATTATTTTGTCTTTAAGTGCTGTGAATAAGAAGTTCCCATTAGCAAAATTCTCTTTATTTGGTCCTGGACCACCAACTAATATTGCCTTAATTTCAGGATTGTCTAAGAATTGCTTGTTTGCAGCATCAGCAACTTGTTTGAAAAAGTCCTTAAGCATACCTTCTCTAACTCTGCTAAAACGTGCTGCGCTCTGTCCACCTGCTTTTGTTTCTCCAGGAACAACAGAGTGCAAACTTTTGATCATAATTATTGCCTTACCTTTTAGTATGCCAATATTTCCTTCTTGCCTATCGATTACAATTAATCCATATGCTTCTTTGACTGTAATATATGCTCTTAATGGTTCTAAGAAAAAAGTCTGATCACAACGGTAGATCTTAGTTTTAAGTGGTGATACAGGTTCAATTTCCCAAATCTGAACATCGGATTGACCTTCTCTTTCAGCAATGTTTCCTGCGAAAAGTGCTAGACCGTTTGGAGGTGTTTGTTTATATTCTCCAAGAGCACGTAGCATTTTTTCCAATGCATCTGAAACATTCTTCCGAGTTGTACTAGATTTAATGTTCCGCGCAGTTCCTGCTTCGCCAGACAGCTGCTGTTTGATTTTATCAACACTATAGCCAGAAGGCACATATACAGAAATAAGTTCAGTATGTCTAGCTCTGTGGCTTTCCAGCTCAGAAAGTAATTTCTTCATTTTGAACCGATCTTTAGAGTTCATACTCATACATAAAATATAGAATTGATAATATAAGGTTTGCTAGATTTTAATTTGCAGAATAATAAGCATATATTCCATGTTTTACTTTTGTAACGTAACCTTTTTCTTCAAGTTTAGTAATATGATGTTCCGCAGAGGGTAATGTTATATTTAGTTTTTCTGCAATTTCTTGCTTTTTTATGTTTTTGTTATTTTTTATGATATTAAAAATTTCACGTGTTTTTTTCCCAGAAGGTTTAGTAGATGGCGGTCCGTTTACGTGTGAGTTTTTTAGAAAATATCTTGTATATATTCCATCTTCTTTTTCAGTTATAAAATTAAATTCTTTAAGTTTTTGAATAGAATATCTGACAGATCCATTTTTACGATCAGTTTTACGTAAAACTGCATTATAATGTATTCCCGGTTTTTCTTTAATTATTTGTAATATTTCAGAATGTGATGCATTATTTTCAATGGTTTTTCTTGTAAGACGTGTGTAAAGAGGTATAGTAGGTGCAAGAGCAGCAACAATCAAACCACCTTGAATTAAAATTTGCTCTAACATGTTGATTATTTCACTTAAAACTTAAGAATCTTGTCCTACTCTGTTATCTATTGTATCGGGACTTGTTGGATCTACTGCAGTATCTACTGCGTAATACGCATAATGTTTACCTATTTTTTTCATGCCAATTAATTCTTTTTGTTGTAGTTTTTTAAGTGTTGAATTAATCGTTCCTTGAGAATAGTCTATCTTTTCTGCTAAAAAACGTTTACTTGAATCAGGATTAGCTATTACCATATTTAGTATTAATTCTTCTACAGTTGTTAATTCATTAACTTGCTGTCCTTTAGCATAAAATCGTTTATAATGCCCATCTGAAAAAGATCTAAGAAGGCGATTTTTTTCAAGAACTCTTAAATTATAAGCTAAGCCACCATTACCTGTTATTTCTAATTTTCTTTTAATCTCTGTGTAAGTAATCCCTCCCTGTGCTTTAACTAAATTAAATATTTCAGATCTAAGAGGTAATTCTAATGCTGCTGCAGATCCACTCTTATCATATCTACTCATTATGTTACCACTTTGTAGAATTGGTTTATAAGTATTTCTAAACGGAAAAACTAGACAGCAAATGTTTGCTTTGACGTAAAAACATTAATATTTAATTTTTTAGGCCAATAGGTAGTTTTAAAAAGCATAGTACTGGGTAGTAAAATGACAGATAAAAACCTAGAGACTGAAATAGAATTTATTAAGAGAGAAGATTTCAAAAAGAAATTAGCTGTTGGAGATTATATTTTATTTGATGGACATTGTGATACGGTTGATATAGGTGTTATTATAAAAAAAGATATACTTGAAAGTATTTTTTTTCGTAATGATGTATATTATAGCCCAATTAATCTTAGTGGACAAAGAACTGAACTTCGTAAAACTAATATTTTAAAAGTTCCTGAAGAAGTTTTACTTGGAAATGTTAGCGAATCTGAACTAAGAGAAATTGTAGAAAAAAAAGAACCACTAACCTCCTTTCTTGGAACACGCGTTCTTAGAAACTATGATCGAATTATAAAGAATTACAAGAAGCAATTAGCTGAAGAATAATTATTTGATTTCTAAGCCATTCAAAAGTCTTAAAAAGTGTTTATTTGAGTAGTGATATGTCATCAATCGGTATTGAGGATACACTAACACCACAAGAACATATTCTGTTAGGTAGCACAAGCGATGAGACAAATTTCTATATACCTGTAGTATTGCAAAAAGGTTTAATAATTAAAGATCGGCATCGTCCAGATGTGTTATTTTCAATAAATACAGTTATTTCAGAGGTAAATGAAGCACGAAAGTATTTCAAATATTTTTTAGCTACAATTGGTCATTTTAGAAATGTTCCAAAATATGCTAAAGGTATAGTTAAAGTTAAATTATCACCTCTAAATTTAGAAACAGGAGAGACAATACGGGATCCTAGACCTATTGATGAGAATTTGAAGTTTGATCCAGAATCAATTAGTGATCTTAGACTTAGAAAATAATTATTTGATTTCTTTAACTCTCATTGTGCCTTTGACGATGTTTTCAATCTTCTTCCAATCTTTTGGTTTCTTTTTGAGTTTGTAATCATCAAGTTCTGCACCCATGCTAAGCTTGTGGTCTTGCTTGTGCTTTCTGATTTCTGCAATTATATTAACAGCAACTTCGCCTAACTTAAGCGCGTCTTTGTCTGCTTTTAATTTATCTTGGAATGAAGTTAAGTGTATGCTCTTTGTTTTTTCATATTTTTTAAATAAGCTTACATAGATTTCTTCAGTTACAAATGGCATAAATGGTGCCCATAGCTTCAAAAGATCTAAAAGACAGGTATAAACTGTCCATTGTGCAGCTTTTTTACTAGCTTTGTTTTCTCCATAAATTCTATATTTAATCATTTCAAGGTAAAAATCACAGAATTCTGAGTAAAAGAAGTTCTCTAGCTCTCTTCGTGCCTTGCTGATATTGTAATTATCAAACTGCTTATGATATTCTTCAGAAACTTCTGCAAGTCTGCTAAGAACCCATTTATCTGCAATTTCTAATGTAGATTTAACCGGTTTTTCAAGGTTCATAGAGATAAATCTCGCTGTATTCCAGAGTTTTATTTGTAGTTTCTGACCTCTAACTAGCTCTTTTTCATGGAAGGGGATATCATCGCCCCAATTAACTGTCGCAACCCAGTATCGTAGAGAATCTGCATTGTATTTATCATTCATTTCACGTGGACTAATTACATTTCCAAGCGATTTGTGCATTGGCTTGCCTCGTGGATCTAGAACCATACCATTAATCATAGCGTTTGTCCATGGAAGACTATTGCTGTGGTAAAGTGCTTTTACAATTGTGTAAAAATCCCATGTTCGAATAATATCATGCCCATTTGTTCGCAAATCCATTGGAAATACTTTATTGAAGCGCTTTGGATCATCTATCCATTTAGTTGCGATTTGAGGAGTAAGACTTGAGGTCATCCAGGTGTCGAAAACATCGGTTTCACCAATAAAATGAGAAGAACCACACTTACATTTTTTCTGTGGATTATCTATATTTGTATCAACAGGTAGCTGTTTTTCATCAGGTAATATTACTTCACCACATTTTGCGCAATACCAAACAGGTATGCTTGGGCCAAAATGTCGCTGCCGTGAAATTAACCAATTTCGATCTAGGTTCTGAACCCAGTCAATATATCGTTTAACATAATAGCTCGGGTGCCATTTTACGTCCTTTCCTTGCTTAATGAACACTTTTTTATTATCAATTAAGTTGATGAACCATTGTTTTGTAACATTATATTCAATTGGATGATGGCATCGCCAGCAAGTTCCAACGGTTTGCTTTTTATCTTCTTGTCTAATTAACTGACCGTCGCCCTCAAGTTTTTCAATAATATATTGTCGAGCTTCTTTAAGTTTTAAGCCAGAATAAGCCCCAGCTTCTTTATTTAATCGACCATCTCCGGTAATAACTAACTTAAGAGGTAGCTTGTATCTTCGCCATTTGTCAATATCTTCTGTATCTCCAAATGTACAAACCATCATGCAACCCGAGCCAAATTCCATATCAACTGTTTCATCAGTCATAATTGGAACTTCAAAGCCGAAAATGGGAACAATCGCAGTTTTGCCAACTAGTTTCTTGTATCGTTTGTCGTCTGGATGGACAAAAACACCAATACATGCAGATAAGAGTTCGGGTCTAGTAGTTGCAATTTCAACTTTTTTTATCTTTCCAACAGGTTCTTTTAGATCAAAATAAATCCAATTTAGTTTTGTGTTTCGATCAACACTTTCAACATCTGCTTGCGAAAGTGCAGTCTGACATTCTGTGCACCATATTGTTGGTTCTTCTGCTCTGTAGACTAAACCTTTTTTGTGCAAGTCTAAGAAAGAAGTTTGCGCAGTTTTAACGCAATATGGACTGATGGTCTCATAAGTTAGATCCCAATCATAAGAACTGCCCCAAATTTTTAAATCATGTTGCGCACCTTTTAGAACAGGTTTCATTTCTTTCACAACAATTTTGTTGAACTCGTTCTTTGGCATATTTTTTGACTTAATGCCAAGTTTTTTCTCAACATAGCGCTCTGTTGGTTGACCATTATTATCATAACCAATTGGAAAAAATAATTCAAATCCATTCATTCTTTTGTAGCGAGCAATAACATCAAATCCAATGTAATTTAATGCATGACCAATGTGCAGAGGTCCAGAAATAGTTGGCGGTGGTGTATCAATTGAGTAAACTTTCTTTTTTGAGTTAGGATTATATTTGTAAAGCTTCTCAGTAAACCATTTTTTAGCCCATTTCTCTTCTATTACTTTAAAATCAGGCTTCTTATCTAATTTCATTATATGATACAAATCCCCAGAAGTTTAAAAGAATTAGGTTTAGTTAATCTACCGGAATAAGATAGTTTTTAGCATTCCAAGAGTTATCTCCATATTGAACAAGTCCTAAATCTGCTAAATTAACAAGAACATCTGTTTCAGTATTTGATTCATGTACTTCCACATTAATTCCGTTGTGTTGATTTGTTATTTTTAATAAATTAGAAGCAATTGTTAGTAAAGTAAATCCTCGTCAAACAAAAGGTATCTCTAATAGACCCGTTTATAGAGGAACTAAATAATTAATCAAATACTTTTTATTGTTTTGTTGTTTATAGTAAACAATATGAAAATTGCAAAAATAATGTTTGTATTATTTGCTATGTTTTTAGTTATTGGTATTGTTGATGCTAAGCAAGAGCAAAATGGATTAGATACTGATGATGATTTAGATACAGAAGATTTAGATGATAACGATACTGAAGACGATGACGATGATATGGTGAAGGAACAAGAAAAATTACAAGAAAAATTACAAGAGTGTATATCTGAAGGGGAGGATTGTGATTTAGAACAAATACAGAACCAGGTTCAAAATCAAGTTCAAAACCATGTGCAAAATATGAATACTGAGGAAGTAATGGAGCAAGTTCGGTCAAAGGCTGCTGAAAAAGGTTTGAAGATAATGCCTACTCGCGCATCAGACAAAGCAATTGAAGTTCTTAGTGGAAAATTTGAGAGCATAGAACTTATTGAACCAACTGAAGCAGGAGAAACACATCGATATAAAGTTCTTGCAAAAAAAGATGTAAAATTTTTAGGACTTTTTGATACAGAAATTGATGTTGAAGCAGAGATTGATGCTGAAACTGGCGAAGTTATTAAAACAAGAGGACCTTGGTGGTCTTTCTTAACAAACTAATTTTTTATTTTAGTTTAATTTTAAAAATTAATTATTTAATATCACAATATTTTTGTAATTTTTTAAATTCATCTAGTACTTTATTAAAATGTTCTTCTGGAGCATTGCTTGTAATTATACAAAAATGATATTGTTCCGATTTAGGTTGCTGGATTACTCCGCGAACCATATTCATTTCATCTAATAATATTGCACCCCTGCTATTTACCCAGCCTCGTTGTTCCATTCTTTTTTGTAAGTTAAGAATTCCATATTTAACATCTACATTTTTCCCATGGCAGTCTTTTCTAGATATAGGTTCATAACCTGCAGGTCTAATTTCAAATAATAATGTTGGATTGTTTTCCATTGTTACTATTCAGAGAGAGCATTTAAAAGTGTTTTTGTATTAAAGTGTGGTTTGAACTCCACGACCTTGGGCAATTCCCTCTAAATTAACTTCTAATCCATCGTCAGCAGCGATTGTTCGAATTCCTGTTCGCTTTTGGATCTCGCGAGCTTCTAGTAAGGGATTTGCGTTAAGCATTTTTTGACCAAAATGAGTTATAATTGCTAGCTCGGGCTTGACTTCTTCAATTAATTTGATTGCATCTTCTGTGCACATGTGCGTTTTCCATTTGTCTGAGCCTGGGCGAAGAACATTAATTATAAGCACCGCAATATCTTTGAATTCTTTGTGTAATTCTTTGAAATAAACGGTATCTGATGTATATCCAACGGATACATCTGGACCTTCAATTCTTAATCCCATACAATCTTGGATGTCATGATCTGTTTTTGTGGCAGTAACAGTTAAATCTCCTAATTTGACTTTATCATTTGTTTTGATCTTAAATATCTCATCAAGCTTACTTTTGTAATAGTTTCTTAGCCAAGGAAGCTCCTCTTTTGTTCCATCAATTACAGCAGGAACCGATATTAAAATTCCTTTTTTATTTATACCACCAAGGGTAATTGCTTCAATTAGCGCATTAATATCATTTGCATGATCGGTGTGTTCATGAGTTGATATTATTACTCTTGTTTGTGCAGGTCTGATTTTTGTTCTTGCAGTTCCAGATAGCGCACCAGGTCCAGGATCAATATGCATTTGAACACCTGGTATTTGAAGCACAAATCCACCCGCATTACGAGATTGATTAGATATAACTACTCTTCCGCCACCTGTTCCAATAAAAACTAACCTATTTACAGGTTCTTTCATATTTCTTTCGCCTTTGTAACGGTCGGAGTCGCTTATTATATAACTTTAATAAGCTCCTGTCCTCCTCCGCGAAAGGCTGTTTACTCCTATTATAATTAAATCTATGCAATTAAGTTTATAACTTTTTGTTTGGTGTGTGATTATAGAAAGTTATTAACTATCTAATTCATCCATTGCCAAATAAGCAGTATGCCATAATTCATAATGCCACGTATTAATTTCTTCGCCAATTTTTTTTGGAGTATTGGCTGTTTGTAATATACTAAAAAGACGTTTAGGTATATTTATTTTATTAGGATCTATATGAATGCTATATTCTTCATATTTATTCATTACAGTTAAGCTATTTTTAGTGAGTTCAATATTATTACCTAAGTTTGAATGAAACCCGTGTTCTGATGGATCCCATTCTTTTCCATAATTTTTACGAAAATCCTTAATATTAATCAGAAAAGGATTTAGTAAATATTCAAAATCAAAATCTACTGTTGAATATACTGCATGTAATAATTTTTCATCTGCTTGTCCTCTATGGAAATATACTGCAAGAGGTATTTGTTTTACATAAAAAGAGCGCGTAACTTGTTGTTCATAATGTGTGCTTAGTAAAGAACGTCGATATTTTCTACTATTAGAAATTCTATTTTCAATTACACGTTTAGCAATACCTAATTTTTTAGGTATAGATACACTAAATGGTGTAATAATGGCAGTAATTTGTTCCATGTTATTTAATGAGGATAACACTTAAAAAAATATGTAATGGGCAGGAGGAGATTTGAACTCCCGACATCACGATTTCTCTGGTTTTCCTAAAAAAGGGAACCATATCAGTCGTGCGCTCTAACCAGGCTAAGCCACCCGCCCATAACAAAAGAGCCACATTACTGCTTAAAAAGTTTACTTATTGAAAATAAATATCACTACTTCTCAATCTTAACTTAAGTATTATATATTACACAATATAATAATTAGATGGTTAAGACTCCACCTATAGGAGGAATTAATGAGCGAGAGCAGAAGACGGGATTAAAGGCAACGATTCCTTTCTCAATTTTGCTTCTTTTAGGAATTAATGCTATAATTGGAACAGGAATATTCTTTGTTCCAGGTATTGCGGCTCAATTAGCAGGTCCTGGATCGCTGATTTCGTGGACATTAGTTGCGATTATCGCACTTATAATTGCAGCGTGTTTTGCTGAGCTTTCTAGTATGTTTCCAAAGTCAGGAGGCGTTTATGAGTATACAAAGCAAGGTTTTGGAGAATTTGCAGGATTTATTGTTGGATGGACTAGCTGGATTGTTGCAAACATCACGATTGCTATGCTTTCAGTAGGTGCTTTAGATTATATGGGGGCGATAGTTAATATTTCTCCTATTCAGCGATTAATTATCGCTATTGTATTTGTTGTTGGTATGAATTTTGTTTCTTTCCGCGGTATTGATATGTCTGTAAAATTATTACTTTTCTTTGCAATTTGCACAATTCTTAGTTTGTGGACTTTACTAACTTGGGGAGTTTATTATATAAGTGCGTCTAATCTTATGCCTTTATCGATTTTCCCAAAAGTTTCAATTGTAATAGCGATGCTTTACATACTTGAGACGTTTTTTGGTTGGGAAACAGTTACATATCTTGCTGAAGAAACCAAAGACCCTGCTAGAGCAATTCCAAAAGTTATGATGTGGGGCACAGCAGCAGTTGTTTTACTTGCTCTAGGTGTTGTTGTAGTTACTCTTGGTGCAGTTAATTGGGAGATTCTTGCTAATTCAGCTACACCTCTTTTAGAAGCAGCAAAAATATTTATGGGACAAAGTGGCGCGCGTTTGATTGCAGTCCTTGTATTTTTGAATATATTAGGCGGTGCTGCAGCATGGATAGTTGTAACGCCTCGGTTGATTTTTGCTCTTGGTAGAGATAAATTACTTCCAGATGTATTAAGTAAAATTCATCCAGTTCATCAAACACCCTATTATGCAATTGCTGTTCAAACCGTTCTTACAATAATTATTCTTTTATCTGGATCATATAAATTGCTCTTGGAGATGATCCTTCCTCTTGCGATTTTTATGTATTCTATGGTTATTGTTTCAGTAACAATTCTTAGATTTACAAAGCCAAACCTTGAGAGGCCATTTAAAATTCCATTTGGTAAGATTTTACCAATAATTACTGCTATGATTTTACTATTTTTGGCAGGAGGTATTGAATTTCAAACAACTATTTCAGGAATTATGTTTGTTATGATTGGAGTTCCTCTTTTCTTGCTTGAGGCCATGCTATATAAACCAAAATTAGTTAAGAAAATTTTATCGCTCTCAGTAGGTGTTACATCTAGGACAACAGATTTCTGGTTAACTAAGCGAACTCGTAAATATATTAAATACCATGTGGGTGATTTAGAAGGTAAGACTGTTATGAATTTTGGCACAGATGTTAGTAAATTTACTGTTGAGCTATCTAAATTAGTTGGTAATTCAGGCAAGCTTTGTGTTACACATACTGCAAAAGAGCATATTGATGCAACAAAAGAACTTGCTGAAAAATACAGATTAAATAATATGATTTATTACATTGAAAATGAAGAAAGACATGTAATTCATCCAAAGTTGAAGAACTTTGATACACTTGTGTCAGTTGGTGTTCTGGGTTATATTCAAGATCCACATAAAGTAATTGCTGCACTTGGAAAGAGAGTTAAGAGTGGTGGAAAAATCTACTTTGTGGATTACACAAACCTGCTAAAGATAATGCCTGAGCAAAAATGGTTACATGATGTTGATGGAATTAAGCAAATGTTCAATAAAGCAGGGTTTGAGGTAAAAGTTGCTAAACAAAAAGGCATTCTCTGGAATACAATTCACATCTACGGAAAAAAGGTCTGATTAGTTAGTTTTTTAAGCTTTTTTTAACTATTTGAGAATGGGTAATGAAATAAAATTACTTTACTGTGTACCTGATTTTGTAGCACATCAAGTTGCACGTAAAAATTTATCTCAAATAAAAACAGAATATCGATTAAATATTAGATTAAAATGTGTATCTGATTTAGCAGATTTGTATATTGAATTAAAACGAAATTCATATGATATTATTATTATTCATGATAATGTTGAGAAAAAAGATGATGGTGAAAAAATATCAGACGATTGTAAACGAGCTGCTTCAAATGAGCCACTACTTATATTAGAATCAAATTCATTTTATTTTGATAGTAAATCTAATGTTTTGAAATATTTTGATGGTTATTCTGATAGTATTGTTAAAGAAGGCGTTTTAGAAGAGTTACTTTTAAAGCACAATTTAATTGGAAAAGGTCAGAAGAATACAACATATCTACAAGATATAGCAGAAATCAAAGGAGATATGGAAATGTTTGATAGAATATTCGGAGATGATGAATAATGAATGGTGTAAAAGATAAATTAAATATAATTGAAATACTATGGGCTACAGATCGTAAGTTTTTAGATGGTATAAAAATATCAAATATAAGAACACCTCCACGTACTATTGTAGGAATGAATTATACAAAGCCATATAATTTATTTGATGAAATACTAGCTAATCCCAATAAATACGCTATAGTTATTGTGCATTCTAGTATAGAGAAAGATATGTTTGAAAGAGTAGATAAATGTAAGCGATTATCGAATGCGATATTTGTATTAGAATCTACAAATAGATATTACGAAAGCAATTATACTGTTTTGCAACATTTTGATGACTACACTTATACTTTAACTGAAACAGAAGATATTGAAAATCTATTAATTGAACATAAATTAATTCCACATAGACCGTAACATTTATATCTAATTCCGTTTATCTATTTTATGCGAAGTGAGCAGCGCTTAACGCTACGCGTTAGCTGGTTCACCTTGTTTGTAATGATGGTATATGGTGAGTGTCCCTTTAACGCGTAATCAGAAGACATCACTAATTCTAAATTTCTTGGCCCAATCAAATCAGAGATTTGCTGGACCTCGCAAACTTCAGTTTGCTTCGGAAAGTTTAATTAATAATGAGGTTTTTAGTGTAATATGAAGGATATAGTTAAGCTAGCAGATTCTTTGCAGGACAATGAAATTAAGGTTCTACAAGCATTTAAAGGAAGAACAAATGAGCTAGCTGAGCTAAAGGGACTTCCAAAAAATGAGTTTTTGCGAGCAGGAATGTGGCTCGACAATAAGGGATTAATTAAAACGCATAAAGATAAAACACGGTTTATTCAGTTAGATCTTCTTGGTGAGAAATATGTTAAATCAAAGCTTCCAGAACTAGTTCTTCTAGCGCTTCTAAAGAAGAAGCCACAACCGTTAGATTTACTTAGAGAAAAATTTCCACAAGATGAATTGCGATTTGCAATTGGTTATTTGAAAGGTAAAGGCTATCTTGAGTTTCGTCATGGTGTTTTATCAATAACTGATACGGGTTTGAAAGTTAAAATGACTCTTGAGTTTAAGTTTCTTTTAAAATTAGCTAAACTTAAAGAATTAAATGTAGAACAATTATTACCTGAGGATCAATATTGTTATAATCAACTTAAAAAAAGAAAGCAGCTAACTAGGGAAATTGAGCGAGTTTCAATTAATTTCTCAATCACTGAATTGGGTAAAGAAGTTTTGCAGAATTTGAGCAGTGAAAAGCGAATTGGAATGATTACATCTAATATAATTAAAACAGGTTCTTGGAAAGATGCAAAGTTTAGGCGGTATGATGTTTCTGCACATGTTCCAAAGATTTATCCCGGTAAAAAGCAGCCTTATTATCAATTTATAGATGATGTTAAAGCTAAACTTGTAGAAATTGGATTTCAGGAAATGACTGGCCCAATTGTTGAGACGGAGTTCTGGCATTTTGATGCAATGTTCCAGCCGCAAAATCATCCTGCTAGAAATGTATCTGATACTTATTCAATTAAAAATGTTAAATATGGAAAGCTTCCAGATAAGAAAATTGTTAATGCAATTAGAGATTCTCATGAAACCGGTGGCAAAACTGCTTCAATTGGTTGGAGATATAAATGGGATGATAAAATTGCTAGTCAATTGTTGCCAAGAGGTCATGCAACTTGTTTATCTGCAAGACAGTTAGCAAAAGGAGTTAAAAGTCCAAGCAAATATTTTAGTGTAGCTAGATGTTATCGTCCAGATATTTTAGATGCAACACACTTAATTGAGTTTAATCAAGTAGAAGGTATTGTTACAGGTAATGTTAATTTTAAGCACCTGCTTGGTGTTCTAAAGCAGTTTGCAATTGAATTTGCAGGTGCTGAAGAAGTTGAGTTTATTCCAGATTATTATCCATTTACAGAACCAAGTGTTCAGATGAATGTAAAGCATCCCAAGTTAGGATGGATTGAGCTTGGTGGTGCGGGTATTTTCCGCCCAGAATTTACTGAAGCATTTGGTATAAAAGATCCAGTGCTAGCATGGGGAATTGGAATTGATCGACTTGCAATGTGTAAGTTAGGTATAAATGATATTCGTTATATATTTAGCCAAGATCTAAACTGGTTAAGAAAGGAGAACATTGTAAGATGAATATACAAGATAAAATAAAATTAACTGAATTAAAAATTAATAGGAATAAAACATTTTTATATTATCTTTTAACTCCTTTAATAGCAATGATGTCTTTAATAGTTGGATTAGCTTTACGTGGGGATATAAGCTTTTTTGTAGCAATAATAAGTATGAGTTATTTATTTATAATGTATGTTATGTTTTTAGCAGGTTTTGTTAAAGGAACAGATAAACTTATTAAAAAATTGGAGGGTAAGAAATGATTAGTAATTTAGAATTATTCTTGGGGTTAGCACTTTTTACAGTTATTATATCTGTAATGTGGTTAATTTTAAAGAAATATATGTGAAATATTGAAAATGCCAAAGTTTGAGATTAGTAAGAAAGATATTGAGAAGTTGATTGGACATTCAATCAAAGATGATGAAAGAAATGACTTACTAGCTTATGCTAAATGTGAATTTGAAGAAGGGGATGGAGATATAATTAAAATAGATTGTAAAGACACAAACCGTCCAGATCTATGGTGCGTAGAAGGTGTTGCTCGCCAAATTGCAGGTGGTTTGGGAAAAGCAAAAGGTGTTCCTCAATATACTGTTCATAAATCAAATTATTTAGTCCGCGTTGATTCAAACTTAAAAGGCATTAGACCTAGAACTGCTTGTGCAGTTGTAAAAGGAATTAAGATCACAGATGAAGTTCTAAAGCAGATTATTCAGATGCAAGAAAAAGTATCTGGGACTTTTGGTAGAAATCGGAAGGAAGCGGCAATTGGTGTATATGATTTTGATAAAATCAAATGGCCTGTTTTCTATAAAGCATATGATCCAGATAAATTGAGTTTTATAGCGCTAGAAATGCTACAGTCTTTAACTCTTAGGAAAATTCTTCAAAAGCATCCAAAAGGACGCGAGTTTGCTCATTTATTAGAAGATAAGAAAAAATATCCTGTGTTTATTGACTCTGCAAAAAATGTTCTTTCAATGCCACCAATTATTAATTCAAATTATTCAGGTAAGGTTACAGCAGAAACAAGGAATTTATTCATAGAAGTATCTGGATTTAAAGATAGGTTTGTTCATACTGCACTAAACTCAATGATTGCGAGTTTAGCTGATCGCGGTGGAAAAATCTACGAAGTTAAAGTAAAATATGGGTTGCGAGAGACCTTATTTTGCCCAGATTTTAGACCAAGAAAAGCAAAACTTTCACTTAATTTATTTAACAAACTTTCAGGTTTAGATTTAGGTTCAAGAGAGTTAGCAGAATTGCTTAGAAGAGCAAGACTTAATGTAAGAGTATCTGGCGATAATATATTTGTTGAATATCCAAGCTACCGAATTGATATAATGCATGGTGTTGATTTAGTTGAGGATGCGCTAATTTCGTATGGTTTTAATAACATCAAAGCAGAAATTCCAAGACTTGCTGTTCAAGGATCTGAGACAAAACTAGAGGTTTTCTCAAGAAGAGTTAGAGAGTTTTTAGTTGGTTTTGGTGCCCAGGAAATTGCTACATTTACACTTACAAATAAAGATAAGTTATTTAATCGTATGAATTTGCCAAATGGAAAGTGTATGGAAATTGCTAATCCTGTTTCTCAGAATTGGTCTGTTCTGCGTAATTGGCTAACTCCGTCAGTTATTGATTTCTTTAGCAACAATACTAATTGTGAATATCCACAAACAATTTTTGAAGTAGGAGAAGTAATACTTCCAAATCCAAAAGCAGAAACAATGTCAGATACCGTTAAGAAATTGGTTTTTGCAAGATCACACAAAAACGCTAATTTCACTGAGATAAAACAAGTTCTTCAGTCGCTATTGAGTGGATTAGAAGCAGAATTTGAAGTTGAAGAAACAGATCACAATAGCTTTATTCCCGGTAGAGTTGGTTCAATTAAAATCGCTGGAAAAAACATTGGAATCATTGGAGAGATCCATCCTCAAGTCCTGAAAAACTGGAGATTAGAAAATCCTATTGTCTTATTTGAGTTAAATTTGAATGAATTATTAAAATTAATCTAAAAGTAATCTATCTATTGTAGCTAATATTTGTAATGAAGTTGTAACCATATCAATAACTTCAGTAGCACCTGCTTTTTTTAATGCAATACGATTTTCCATTCCACCATTAGTGGTTAATGCAAGTACAGGTTTGCCTAATTTTCCTAGTTCTTTTAACTTATTCATTCCTTTTTCATAAGTTGAGTGATGTGCATTAATTATTATTAAATCATATTGTTCTTTAGAAGGTATTGGAGTTCTAAAACTTTGGAAAGAAATATTATAGTTTGGACGCTCGCGTATAACGATTGGATCAAAAAGATCCCATATACGAGCAGAATTTATATCCCAAACAGATATTTCTTTTTGTTCAGTTGAATGCATATATTATTTTTACATAAAAACTTAAAAAACGTTCTATTTGATCAGATTTAGTAATTATGTGTATTATCTCTTGTTCTGTGTCTAAAAAGATCATCAATTATGCTATTTAGCTCGAGATTATCTCTAACTTTCTTTTCTAAAGTTACTTCTTTTTTATTCAGGCTAATTTGTGTAAATTCAGCAGTGTCGTGCTTTGGTTTTTTAAATCTGCTTGTAGCTATAGCATAAATATGTTTGATTTTTTCTATAAAATTAAGATCCTCATATTTTAAATCAGTAGGAGTTTCTTCTATAATTTCTTTTGTTTCTACAAATATGGATTCTTTAGCAGCATTTAATCGTTCTAATGCCAGTTCTTCTAGTGTTTGTTTGCTATATCCATCATTTATAAGAGACGGAGTATCATTTTTTTCATCTTCTACAGCGTCTTCAATTTCATCATATAATTGAAGTGCAGCACCAATATTTGATAAATAATGTCTAAATGCAATAGATTTTTCCCCAGATAATATGCCTACGTATTTGATTACATTAGCACCAATATTTTTTTTATAATCGATTAAAAAGAAAGGATTTTTGCAATTAATTGATTTTTTTTCTTCATTAAGTAGCGATATAGAATTATATACAAATTTTTCTAAATCTTCTGGCGCTAATTTCGACATAACATAACTAACTACTCTTTCACCAAGTGTAATTGCAGGAGATTTTCCTTTTACAAAATTAGATATTTTATTTAGCTCGTCAATCCGTTCATTTCTGGGTTTATTATCAACCTGATTATCGTCTGCGTAAGTTGTTCCAAATATCGTAAGCACAGATAATTCAGCAGTTCTTTCTGGGTCCTTGGCGCCAAAATGTCTTGCAGATTCCCTAGTAAATTCATATAAATGTGAGCAATATTCAGAGTTTACATATTTTTTAATAATTTCAAATTCATCCATAGATATAGTTCTATCAACAAGAGTTCCTTCGTTGTTTATGAAATCAACTGCCTCATTTCTTAGCCCAAGCAAATCAACTGGCATCACATGAATAAATTAATAAATTTAAAAAGATTTTGAGACTGTCGCATATAGAAAATTTAACTGTTTCATATAGTTGCACAAACATTTAAAAACGAAATTTACTTACTATGTTGATGAAAAATAAAGGTAATTTTCTATTTACAAGCGAATCTGTCACTGAAGGACATCCAGATAAAGTTTGCGATCAGATATCTGATGCTATTTACGATGAAATGCTTAAGCAAGATCCTGACAGCCACGCTGCTATTGAATGTTTTGTAACAACGGGTCTTGTATTGGTTGGTGGCGAAGCAAAAACGAAAAGTTATGTTAATATTCCCGATGTTGTTAGACGCGTTCTAAAGAAGATTGGATACAATCACCCAAATACAGGTTTTAATGCAGATGATGTTGGTGTTATTGTAACGCTTCATGAGCAGAGTCCAGATATTTCACAAGGTGTTGATGAAGGTGCTGGAGAATATGAAGATCAAGGTGCAGGAGATCAAGGGCTTATGTTTGGTTATGCTTCTGATGAAACTTCAGAGCTTATGCCTATGCCAATAATCCTGGCACATAAGCTAACTATGAAACTAACCGAAGTTAGAAAGCAAGGCATACTTAATTATCTTAGACCTGATGGTAAAAGCCAAGTTACAGTTGAATATGAAGGTGATAAAGTTAAACGTGTTGAGACCGTTGTAATTGCAGCACATCATTCTGAAGAAGTTCAATTAGCTAAGCTACGTGCAGATATTAAGGAGTATGTAATCAAGCCAATTGTGGGAGATTTAATTGATGATAAAACAAAGATATTCATTAACTCAACAGGTCGATTTGTTATGGGTGGCCCACCTGCAGATACAGGACTTACTGGAAGAAAGATTATAGTTGATACATATGGTGGAGTTGGATCTCATGGTGGTGGAGCATTTTCAGGTAAATGTGTAACAAAAGTTGACCGAAGCGGTGCTTATATGGCCAGATATGTTGCTAAAAACCTTGTTGCAGCAGGACTTACTGATAAATGCGAAGTTCAAGTAGCATATTCTATTGGTGTTGCAGATCCAGTAGGTGTTTTTGTAAATTGTTTTGGAACAGAGAAAATTCCAGAAGATCAAATTGTTGACCTAGTAAATAAACATTTTAGTTTCAGACCAAAGCACATTATTGATCATCTTAATCTAAAGCGCCCAATTTATGAGAAAACTGCTGCATATGGACATTTTGGTAGAAATGATCCAGATTTCACTTGGGAAACCACCGATAAGGCTAATATTTTAAGAAAAGAAGCTGGATTATAATCTCATTGCTCTTTTTAATATTAATACGCCTGAAGTTGAAAATTCACGATCAGCTAAGTCAATAGCTTGTCGTTCAGCTCTAACATATCCGTTTGGAATGCTTAAATCTTTAGATAAAATAGCGATATTAGTATTGACTTCATCTAACATAGTATCTACTTTCTCTTCAACAGTGCATTTTTTTGCTCTACAGTGAAAATCTCCACCAAATTCGCAGCTATTTTTTTGACGAGGAACACATTCACAAGAATAAGTATTTTCACCAAATCCATTTACTTTTTCACGATGTATTGTGCTAGTTACACCTGAATCGGGTGTATGAAATCTATTACGATATTGGGATTGAAATATATTTAATCCTTTAGTTGTATCTATTACCATTTCACTTAGAAGTTAAAATCGCAGTTTAAAAGCATTACGTTATACATATCTTTATAAATGCTTTTTTATATATATTTTATGAAAGAAATAAGATTAGCAGTTCATTCAACTCCAGATAGACTCGCATTAATGAATGCATTAGAAGATGTATTTTTAGTTAATAAAACAGGTACATTTGTTCCAAGTTTATTAATTGTTGATGAAGATTCTCCTGATGCAAGATATTGTATAGACGAAGCAATAAAATATAACACACCAATAATTAGATTAACTGCTTTACCTGAATCACTAAGAGAACAAGAACCTAAAATAGCACATACTTTTGAGAAAGTATACAAAGTAGAAGATGTTGTGGATAAAGCTAAAGAATTAGTTGGAGATCAATAAGATCTATTTTTTGTGATAGGTTATACCAATTATTTTTCTATTATGTGTTACTCCTACTTTAGGTATATCTTGAGATTTTGGATCTGTAGAATAATGAAAACGCACATTTGAATTTATACCTAAAGGATTTTTATCCGTTGATTTAAGAACAAAATTTCTGCTTTTAGGACTAAACATAAGTCCAAAATTATCCATTTCTTCAGGAGACATTTCAATTACTTTATCTAATGGACGATATTGTTTATCAGATTCTGCTGCAGAAGCTAAATCTTTAATTTGAGCAATTCTAGGATCTTCGTTTGATGGTGTATTATTTTCTACTACATCAGATATATTACGGTTACTCATTAGTTGAGTTAAATAACTAATTTAAAAGTATTATGTTTCTAGATCGATAACCCAGTGCCACATTCTAAAATAGTAAGGTTTAAAAGAGTTAGTACTATAAAATGATATGAGTTTAGATAGAGATGTTGAAAAAGTTTCAGGATGGTTAGGTATTTCCTCAAAATCTCCTGATGCAAAGCGAGCATCAGAAATCGCTGTTGATTTTACAGAATTATCTGCAAAGCAGGTAGGTGCACTTACTTTTATTAAGGCGAGTGAAAAAATGATTCAAATGCATCTTGATTATGATTTACCACAGCTTATTAAAGATACATTAAAAGAGGCAAATGAAATAAAAGATTACGAAGTAAGAAACGCAGTCAAATCATATGTAATTTCTCAAGAATGGCGAATAAATTATGTATTATGTAATTATGTACATGAAAGAATTCGGGATAATTAATTATATTGTAAGTCAATAACCCAGTGCCACTTTCTAATGCCATATGGCTTTACTTTAGTTGATTTAAGCACTTTTAGATTTGGATTAATTTGTTTGATTTTATCTATAATTTCTTGAGGATCTTCTGCAATTTCGTGAAAGTGGATCACTGCATCTTTTTTTGCAACTTTTAGTGCTGCTGGAAGAAATTCATACGTATTTGGAAAGTAACCAAGTATTACTCTATCAAACTTCTTTCCAAGCTTTGGAGCTTCAATCTTACAATCTCCCTGAATTACTATTATCTTTTCTGCCAATTTATTTAGCAGGATATTCTGCTTTAGAAGTTCAATAGCGTCAGGATTTAGTTCAATAGCCCACACTTTAGCAGGCGTTAGCTTAGCAATTGGGATTGTAAAATAACCAATACCACTGAACATGTCCAATACTTGTTCTGGTTTCTTAATCTGGCTAACAATCCGCCTTTTTTCTTCTTGATTGCCTTTTGAGAACATGACTTTAGAAATATCAACTATAAATTCACAGTAATTTTCTTTAACCTTCGTAAGTGTGTTTTTCTCACCAGCTAGCCACTCAACTTTCGGCTTTCTTAGCTTGCCTGATATCTTACCTGAATAATAAACCGATTTAAACTGACTGCGTTTCTTAAGAATATCTTGAGCAACCTTTTTGTCTTTCTGCTTAATTAAACAAATCTGACCTAATGCCTGAAATGACTTTGGAATATTTATCATAAAACCAACCACAATTACAATATAAAAGCTTAATTTTCTTTGAAAAATTTAGCCACGAAATGAGCGTAAATCTCTAAGTTTTGCTCTATTACCAAGAAGGTTATTTAGGTTTTCAGGAGTAAAGAAATTTTTATCGGGAACATATATTGCTTTTTCAGTATCATCTTCTACATCATCTTCATTTTCTTCATTTTCTTCATAATCCGTATGATTTACGGTATAGAAATGATGTCCGCAACCATTGTATTCTTTTTTTAATCCATTTTTGTCAGGGGCTTCTCCAATATAACATTCAAAAAAATGAATATTTAATGCATGTTCATCATCAATTAATTTAGTAACATCCATAACATTTTTATCGCAATCAGGACAATGTTTAAGTAATCCTTCTCCTACATTTAAAAAATCTCTATCTTTATCTATGGTTTCCCAAATATATCTTGTTATTATATGATTCATAGCAGAGTAAATAAAATTTATTTAAAAGCATTACTTCTCTAAATTAAACTTTCTCTAAGATCTTTCTGATTTTAGGCTGACCTACAGCAAGTATAAATGGTGCTAATCGTGGTCCTCGCTCTTTGTTTATTATCACTTGATAAACTGCTCCAAAAAATTCTTTGAATGATATATCTTGTTTATTTGCAATGTCTCCAAAAACAGATGATAGTTTTTTACTATCAGAATATTTCTTTTTCAGTGCTTTTGCTAAGTCTTTCAAAGCAGCTTTTTGTGCATTAGATAAACCTTTAGTGTTTGGATTTTCTTGAAGTTCGAATTTGTATTGTTCTGGAGCATATTTTGCTAACCAGTTTTCTGCACAAATAAGTATTGCAAGATATCTTTCTTTATCTGCTTTTGTTAGCTTTTCTGGCACTGATTCAAGTGCTTTTTTAGTATCTCTATGTAGATTAAGTAGCTCAACACAATGCTTAAATGCGGGTTGGATAGGCATTTTTTTTGGTGCTTTGTCAACAACAGACATTTCATAAACTCTAGACCAGTGAGCTTTTTCTCGATCATTTACTTTTTCTTTATCAAAATAAATTCGTTCACATTTATAAAAATCTTCATATACTTTGAATATATCTTCATCAAAACTTATTTTAAATTCCATTTGCGGTTTTGAACCTGCAAAGATATATCGTGTGAGTTCCGGCATATATACTTCTAAGTTTTCTTTTAATGTAACTACATCACCGGTTGAGCTAGACATTTTTCCAGTTTGACCTTTTACAGTTATGAAATCATACATAAAACGGACAGGAGGACCATATTTGAATACATTTTTACATAAATCATGCCCTGTATCAATTGAGCCACCAGGAGTATTGTGTTCTTTTCCACCACCCTCACTGCTTACTCTTTCATATCTCCAACGCATTGGCCAATCAACTCGCCAAGGAAGACCGACATTACCTGTTTTTTTGAAGTTAGTTTCACCCGTATATCCACATTCACAACTGTATTTCAAATTATAATAATTATCCCAGTCAGTTACTTTTGTTGTATCTCGCTGACATTTTTCACAGTAAATTGCTACCGGATACCAGTTTTCAGCTAAAGGCTCTTTTCGATATTTATTTAAAATGGTTCTAATTTGAAATCGATTTTCTAAAATAAATTTAATTTCTTCAGCATATTTACATGCACGATACATCTTGCTTTGGTAAATAAATAGGGGATTGATTCCAACTAATGGGATTGATTCTTCAGCTTCTTTTTCAAAATGTTCTGTATATGATTTATGGCAGCCCCATGGATCTGGAGCAGAAACGCCAGGCATAAACATATATTTTTCAAATCCTTTTGGGTCTGGAACATTTTTCGGAACTTTTCTTATTCTATCATAATCATCCCATGAGTATATGAAACGTGCTTTTTTCCCAAGAGATTTAATAGCGCGGCAGATAATATCTGTAGTTATAATTTCACGAAAGTGTCCAATATGAACTGTTCCTGATGGAGTAATACCTGCAGCCACAGTATATAATTTCTCTTTAGGAAATCTTTCTACAATTCTCCTAGCAATCTGATCTGCCCAATACATGCTCTCTTCATGTTTCATATTTTATCTTATCTCCAATTTATTAAAAACCATCGGTTCGGTTTTTAATTCCGCAAAGCTTTGCTTGGCGTTATTTAATGCTTTCTTTAAGTTTTTTATACATTAATTGGCTCCCATTTTTCTTCTATTACTTCTATGCCCGATATTGGATAACGCGTAACATTCATAATTTTGACAAATTTATGTGTTTCAGTTATGTCGCCTAGAACATTATCTACCAAATTATCTGCTTCACGCCGCTGTAATGCAGAATATCCGATGGGGTATACCTTACATACAGTAACAGGTTTAATTGATTCTTCAATAAATTCAAATTCTTCATCTTCTAAAATATTTATATCAATATTTGAATTACTTGGGATACTCACCTATTTGTTCACCATTTACGGTTCCGTAGTTGTTTTCAATAATTAAATCTATCATATTACTACCTCAAAAATTTCCACTAGGTTAGAAGTTCTATTAAATTGCCTTGGGATAATCACTATTTAACATTTTTATATTACCTAGCTTAATATTAGCTAAGGTATAAACATTTATAACGCTATCGTCAGGTTACTGAACAATAGCGGAATTGAAAATCTTAGATTTTCAATAAATATTTCTTTAATACAGATGCAGCTCGTTTTGCTCCACCCCTTCCATTAAAGATTTCAGGAGTTATTGTTCGATCATATTTATATTTTTTAATAATTTTAGCAACTTTTTTCCAATTAATTTTACCATCACCTAGCTGCAAATGATCATCTTCTTCACCGAAATTATCACTAATATGAACGTGAATTAAGTTTTTTCCAAAAACTTTGAAATATTTCTCGATTTCTTTATATTCATCAACACAAAAAGCATGACCTACATCTAAGTGAACTTTAAGTCCTGGTGTGTTTTTAACAACATAGTTCATATATTTAAATTCACTAAATTTATCCTCAGTTATATTTTCAATCATAACTTCAATTCCGAATTTCTTTGCAAATTTAACAAGTTCTTTAGCACTTTTAACAAGATTATTTAACTCATTTTTCATGTATTTTGATTTTTTAGTCATTCCTTTTGATGGATTAATGTGTATATTGAATTTTTTCACGCTCATTTTATGCGATATTTCTATAGCTTTTTTTGCTTCAGATACCCAAGCACCTCTTACAATTTCTATTGAACTAGCAAAATCTGCATACCATGCAAAATGAGATATAGCAAAAATATCTTTCTTTTTTAGAATTTTATTAATTTGGCTAACATATTTATCTACATTTTCAGGTTTTGCTACAGGGGGCTCAAATCCAATTTCAACATAATCAGCCCATTTAGAAATAGATTTAACTTCTTTCAAAACATCTTTTGTTGGATTTGTAAGCTGCCCAAATTGCATATTATTTATTGAAACATTACTTTAAGAATTTAACTTTTATATATTTTCCAATATCAATTACTGCAGCTTCACTTTCATAAGCAGCACCACAGTTGACAATCAATGTTTTTCCCAGTTTTTCAGTTCCTTGATTTTCGTGAAAGTGTCCGCAAACCATTAGAGCTGGCTGATATTTCTCAACATATTTTCTAAAATATTCATCGCCTAAATGTTTTCCATCCATAGGAGATTCTGGATTATTAATTAAATCTAATTTTGTATCTATAGGTGGCTCATGTGCTAAGAAAATCGTCTTCTTATTATCATCTATTTTTAAGAACAGTTTACGTAAAATACTATCCCATCGATTATTCATATATACCATCTTTACTGCATTTTTAATTCCACGATAGGCCTTTCTTTTTGAACTAGCACCTCTATATGAACAAATACCCATAACTTTCCAATCTTTTAGATCAATAACTTTATTGTATACAAGGTCAATGTTTTTGAATCTTCTAAAAACTTCTTTGATTTCTTGAACCGTAAATTTTTCTATGCTTTCACCATTACCTGTTATTGAGAAAACTTTGATTCCCATCTTATTAATTTCTTTAAGTAAGTCTTTTACGCTATTTTCTCGTCTTTTCAATATACGTGCATATACTTTCTTATCAATAATTTTTTTGAGCGGCTTTTTCTTGAGTTCTTCCCAGTGTTTGAAAACTAGCTTACGATATTCTGTACTATCACTATAATCTCCAATACATAATATATAATCAGGTTTCTCTTTTAGAACTCGCTTCTTTAGTTTTTCTGGAAACGTTCCATGAAAATCTCCAATCACAACTATCTTCATATAATTATACGCTTTCAGCGTTTTTAAAAGTATTCAAGAACAAAGTTTTCATTAAATCAATAAATGGCTTATCTTTTATTACAACAAGAGTATTTGATTTAATCAATGCAAACCAACAATAATTTTCTGTTAAATTCATTGCAACACCATTATTTTTTAATACTTTCATTTTGCTATTAGGTATTGCTTTCTTCCATTTTTTAATAGCTTCTTTTGTATCTGGTGCAACTCTAATAAGTTCTTTTATATTAACACCATCATTTATACTGTTCTTATCATTCCGAACCCACGCTGGCTTGAATTCTACAGTGTATTTAATATGATAATTAAATTTTTTAGGATTAGGTAGTTCTCTAAATGTATTATAAAAATTTCGTTTTCCTTTAACTGTCCAGATAATATCTTCATCAGTTTGCTTGTAGTCTTCTTTCAGCTGAGCAACTTTCTGTTTGATTCCTTGTAGTTCAGCTAACTTCTTCTTCAAAAGTTCGTCTAAAATCTTGGGATTTGCAGGTGCAAATTTCTTTGATTTCTCAGGAATCACTCGAGCTAGTTTTTTGTTAATAAGTGAGTTAAGAGTATCATAAATACGCCCATATGGAACTCCACTATCTTGTGATACTTGCACAGAGCTGGCCTTTCCAAGTCGAACAAGTGATTTGTATACTTCAGCTTCATATTTATTTAACCCCAACACATGTAAATCATTTTCTTTCATACAACCACTTAAGTTGTGCCATAATTATAAAGCTTGTGTTTTGCCATTGATAAGTAAATTGAATAGAAATGCGTAAATTACTAAGTAGATTTTATAATACTCCAGCTAGAAAACGAGAAATAGCCGCACATAGTTTAGTTCAATCTAAGTATATTGATAGTAAACGTATATGGGAACAACGATTATATGCATTAAAGACGCCTTGTTTTGTCGGAGAAATACTTAATATTGCACAGAGAAATATTAGAGATGATATATTTGATGATCTAAAAGCTACTCATCAGCTAAAAAGAGTTAGATTGCAACGCCAAAGTGATAGCCTTCGTGGAAATATAATTTCGAATTATTATATATTTGAGGTTCCACATTTGGTTTTTAGCGCACGTGATAAATCTAAAAATCGTTATACTTTAGATGCGTATTTATATCCAGATGTTAGATTGGCAGAGTTTAGAGAAAAATTCGCGTTAGCAAGAATTAGTAAAGACGCACTAATAAAAGTACGTGATAATGATAAACCTTTATCTGAAATAAGTATTTCTGAGAGAGGTAAATTTTGTGGAATGTCTTTGTATGATAATCTTGAACAAGAAATATTTAGCGATTGATATTTTCGGATTAGAAATAATAAAATTAATTTTTATACATCGAAAATCTGAGTGCGAAAATAGTAATTGATTTTCGTGTGCTCAATAATAGTAATGTTAACACACTCCAGACTAACGTTAGAAGTTATTGACAAGAATATAGAGGGCCGTACAGGATTTACATCGAACAAGTTCGTTTAAAACAAACTTCGTTCGTTTTGAACCCGCGACACCGAGGTTACTTCTGGAAAAGTAGTTCTTTTCCGA
>Ga0233429_1000718_pt1 | contig 48322 bp, 49 predicted proteins | sample SI_118_April2016_3_FD_179879 | JGI IMG/M metagenome (GOLD analysis project Ga0233429, IMG submission 179879) | Seawater microbial communities from Saanich Inlet, British Columbia, Canada - SI_118_April2016_135_MG | ecosystem: Environmental > Aquatic > Marine > Inlet | place: Canada: British...
AGTTGTTCTTTAATGGTGGCTGGTGTTATGGAGGCTTTAAAGCGACTCCTGCGAGCGGCTACTGTTACGCGCACTTACTTGCAACAAGTCATTCACATGAGGTTGCATCAGCCTACAAGCTTGATCGATTTAGGCGCGGCGCTATTATTGATGAAAAGGGCGTTGGCGCTCAACCAAACTTACACTAAGGAGGACGTAACATGATCATTAATCATCCACTACTAGGTCCTCGAGATTCAGAAGAATTTGTTTACCTGGGTTCGACTGACCTGATCAACAGGCCCACGAATTGGGAAGAAGAGGCCTCAGCTGAGGACTTCTATCAGTATCAATACATCAGAGAAAATATCGCCGGTGACCACCAAGAGCTTTGGTATCACGAGCAGGGTGACCAGTCTTGGCTGGTTGTAACCAGAAACACTTTAACACATGAGATAAAAAAGGTTGAGCTTGCTCAAGATGTCTCAAGAGCAATGGATCGTGGAAAATGAGTCAAACACATAGAAAAGAGGGCGGTCTAATAGACCAAGATAAAACACTTACCTTTACTTTTAATGGTCAAATATTAAGAGGCTACGAGGGAGATACATTAGCATCTGCACTACTTGCCAACAACAAGCGCTTGGTTGGAAGATCCTTTAAGTATCACCGTCCACGCGGAATCGTGACGGTAGGCTCTGAAGAGCCGAACGCCATTATGGAGATTGGAAGTGGCGCTCACAAGGAGCCCAATACCCGGGCAACGGTGACTCAGCTTTACAACGGTTTAGAGGCGAACAGTCAAAACCATAGAGGACCCCTCGGTTTCGATTTAATGGCGATCACAGATTTCTTCTCGCCGATGCTAAGTGCGGGCTTCTACTACAAAACATTTATGTGGCCGAAGGCTTTTTGGGAAAAGATCTATGAGCCAGCCATTCGTAACTCAGCTGGACTCGGTACACTCTCAAAAGAGCCAGACCCGGACACCTATGACAAAGGGTTTCGTTACTGTGACATTTTAATTATTGGGGCCGGCGCTAGCGGTTTATCAGCGGCACTAACGGCTGCGAGCTCTGGCGCAAAAGTGATACTGGCTGATGAGGACTTCCTGATGGGAGGCCGCTTAAATTCAGGAACCGCTAAGGTTAATGACATCAAAGGTAGTGAGTGGGCCAAGAACGCGGTTGAAAAGCTGAGCGCGATGGACAACGTTACCTTGATGTCGGATACCACCATTTTTGGTGTCTATGATCACGGCATCTATGGCGCTCTTGAGAACAGGTCGTCAGAGTCTAGAGCGGACACTAAAAAACCGAGACAGGTCAACTGGCGAATTTATGCAAAGAGATCGATTCTTTGTGCCGGCGCCATTGAGCGCTCCATCGCCTTTGGAAACAATGACCGCCCAGGCATAATGCTGGCCGGCGCTGTGAGAGCTTATATCAACCGATTTGCAGTAGCTACCGGCAACAAGGTCTCTGTCTACACAAACAATGATGACGGCTGGCAAACGGCCAAAGATTTAAGGTCAAAGGGCGTAAGGGTTGTTGCGGTCATTGATTCGCGCTCTATTAGTCCAGTGTTGCCAGTTCAAGGCGCTGAAATCTTCATGGGGGCCGATGTCGTCGACACTAAAGGTCGAAGGGGTCTTAAATCAATCACGCTTTCAAATGGCAAGACCATTGATACCGATTCACTGGCTGTTTCGGGTGGTTGGAATCCAAACCTACATTTAACCTGTCATCACAGAGGCATACCGAAGTGGAATGAAGAGATTGCCTCGTTCATTCCAGATGAGTCGACGCCTCCTGGGATGAGCGTTGCAGGTAGAGCAAAAGGAACCATGTCTCTCTCTGATGCGATGAAAGAGGGACACGACTTGGGTGCGAGCGTTGCCTCAGATCTCGGCTATGAGGCCGCTGATCTTAAGGCTGCATCGACGCCATCGGTTGCCTACCATGTGGTCGCTAACTGGGGCGTTCCAAGCGGTAAAAATCGCGCTTGGGTTGATTTCCAGAATGACGTCACCGCGAAAGATGTTCGCCTAGCGAACCAGGAAGGATTTAAATCCGTTGAGCACGTCAAGCGTTACACCACGCTCGGTATGGCAACGGATCAAGGCAAGACGGCTAACGTTTTAGGTATCGGCATCATGGCTGAAAACATGGGTCAGACTATGGAAGAGACTGGAACAACGATTTTCAGACCACCATACTCTCCGGTTGCAGTCGGCGCCTTTGCTGGAAGAAGAAGAGGCATGGAGTTCTACCCAACACGCTACACGCCGAGCCACAAGTGGTCAGAAGAGCAGGGCGCTGTGTTTGTTGAGGTTGGGATGTGGTACCGCTCGCAGTGGTTCCCTCAGCCGGGAGAGGCGCACTGGCGTCAGTCCGTTGACCGTGAGGTTATTCAGACGCGTGCTTCTGTCGGCATCTGCGATGTAACGACCCTTGGAAAAATTGATATTAAGGGCTCTGACGTCTCTGAATTCTTAAACAAGGTTTACGTCAACGCTTTTGCTAAGCTGCCTGTCGGAAAGACGAGGTACGGTCTCATGCTCAGAGAAGACGGCATGGCGATGGATGATGGCACAACGGCGAGACTCGCTGAAGACCACTTTGTGATGACGACAACGACTGCGAATGCGGTCAGCGTTTATCGTCACCTTCAGTTCTGTCACCAGGTGCTTTGGCCTGATCTCGATGTCCACATGATTTCAGTGACCGAGCAGTACGCACAGTACGCTGTCGCAGGACCTAACTCTCGCAACTTATTACAAAAGATTGTGGACCCAGAGCACGACATTTCGAATGAAGCGTTCCCGTTCATGGGGGTAGGCGCAATCACTGTTTGTGGCGGCATCCCTGCAAGACTCTTTAGGATCTCGTTCTCGGGTGAACTGGCTTATGAAATTGCGGTTCCAACGCGCTACGGTGACGCTCTCATGAGAGCGATGATGGAGGCAGGCGAAGAGTTTGATGTTGTTCCTTATGGAACCGAGGCGCTTGGCGTTATGAGAATTGAAAAGGGGCACGCAGCAGGACCAGAATTAAATGGTCAAACGAGTGCACATGACCTGGGAATGGGCGGCATGGTCTCTGGCAAAAAAGACTTTATCGGTTACAAACTAGGTCAAAGAGAAGAGTTACTTAGAAATGATCGTATGCAGATGGTTGGCTTTAAGCCGGTAAACAAAGATGACCTGGTTGAGAAGGGTCACTCTATGGCTGGCTCGCATTTGCTGGGTCTTAGAGAAGAGGCGACCACGCACAATGATCAGGGCTGGATTTCTTCATCGATCTACTCGCCGATGCTGGGTTGCTACATTGGTCTTGGTTTTATTAAAGATGGTCTAAACAGAAAGGGTGAGTTTGTTCGCGCCGTTGATTTAGTTAGAAATAGTGACATAGAGGTTGAGATTTGTAGTCCACACTTCTATGATCCTGAAGGAGGGCGTTTACGTGTCTGATTACGAATTATTAGCAGAGTCACCGCTAGGTGGCGTAGAAATTGAGATGGATGGTTTCAACATCACTGAGGTTACCGACAAGTCTCTCGTGATGGTTGCGCTTCCTAGAGAGAAGTTTAGCGAAGTTGAATCATCAATCGATCAATCTTGCGGTCTCAAGCTTCCAGAAATGGAGAGCTCTACTCAGTCAAAGGATTCTTCGATTACGCTTTGGCGTTTGCAAAAGAACCAAGTTTTAGCTTACTTTACCTATGAGGGTAATGACGCAGAAGCGCACCTATCAGGCCGCTTATCTGCGCCAGCCTATTACACCGATCAGTCCGATACTTGGGCCATGATTAGGGTCAGCGGCGTTAGAAGTAGAGATGTCCTTGAGAGGATCTGTCCGATTGATTTAAGTCCAGAGGTGTTTCCTATTGGAGGCGTATCGAGGACAATCATGGAACACATCGGAACCATCATCTTTAGAGATGCAGATGACTCTTATGTTCTCTTAACGATGCGCTCATTTGGCCGCTCTATGCTTCACGCTATTGAAGTATCAGCAGAGAATGTTCTTTAATTAAAGAACCCTTTAATCTTCAAATTTGATCAATCAAATTTAACTAGATATATCTAGAGGATCTTCTGGGTTCGAATCCCATTCTCAACTCCAATCTTGTGAAAGACGTTTCTGTTGTCCACGACGAATGGCAAATCTGACTACCATTCGAGTTCCATTTGATGATATGGCATTGGCTGCTGTAAGGTACTTATTAAATAATCTTTACGACTTGAATTTGACTATTCAACATAATTTTCAAGTAGAACTTATACAAAGAAATAGCGTTAAAAATATTAGCTAACGACTTAAATTATTGACTTATGGATGGTAAATCTCTTATTTTGCTGTGCTATAGGCAAAATTCCGCTTATCATAGTTCTCAATTACATTTAGAGAGTAATGTATGATGAACCATTCAATAAGCAAAAAGTAAGTGAAAAATAAAGCTGATAATCCTTTATACACTTTAACCAACACACTGTATTTTGTGGCTTTTCTTTGTGGTTTGATTGTTCTCTATTGGGGTCATTTTCTAATTGTTGATAATCACACAAACGATTTACGTCTTAAGGCGTCTGAGAGTGTTGTTATATATCAAGATGACTTAAATGATGAGTTAACCCGTTTCAGTTTTTTGCCATATGTTGTAGCGAGAGATGAACATCTGATCAAGTGGTCTTTTAACGAGCCCAATAAAGCCAATCTTGCACTCGAAAATATTGTCAAAGCATCCGGCACTACTAATCTTTATATTCTAGATAATAAAGGTACAACACTTGCATCTAGCAATTGGCGAAGTGATGTATCTTTTGTTGGAAAAAACTATGCCTTTCGACCCTATTTTATAGATGCAATGTCCGGTAACAATGGATACTTTTTTGGTATTGGTACAACATCAAAATTACCCGGTTTTTTCATTTCTTCACCTGTAAGAAATGGAGAAAATATCATAGCTGTTGCTGTTACTAAATTAAACCTTTCAGCTCTTGAAAAGTCATGGAAAGATTCAGGTGAAATAATCTTTGTCACGAATGAAGATGGTGTCGTTGTTTTAAGCAGTGAAAGTGAATGGAAGTACCACACCTTATCACCCTTAAGTCAGCTACAGAAAGAAAAAATAATGAAACAAAAACAATTTGCCGGGTTGAAGCTTGATTTACTTACAGGCGAACCTCAAAAAAACATCAACAATATAGATATTGACGGCATACCTTTCTTATATGAGACATTATCAATAGATAGTGCAAACTGGAAAATACACTACTTATTACCCAAAACAAATATTAACCAACTAACAATTATTACCTGGGCAAAAATTGGTTCGATTGCCTTAGGATTAATTGCGTTTTTATTACTATTAAGGCTCATGCAGTCACGCTGGAGATTAAAAATCTCACGCCAAGAATCGGAAGATCTACGTAAATTAAATGAACAGCTCACTATAGAAATAGCTCAAAGACATGAGACAGAAAAAAAACTACTGGTTGCACAAAAAGACATTAAACGAACCAGTAAGTTGGCTGCAATGGGGCAATTGTCTGCCTCTATTGTGCATGAGCTCGGACAGCCTTTATCAGCAATGAAGAACTACATTGCAAGTGCACAGCTCCCACCAAAGGAGGATGAAACCTCAGCTGGCAATGAAAAATCTATACTTCCCAAGCTTGATGCTTTGGTAATTCGAATGAGTCAAATTTCCAAACAGCTAAAATTTTTTGTGAGAAGCAATGAAAAAGAGTTACAAGTATTTGATATTCGAGAATCTCTAGATAGGGCTCTAGAATTGCTATCTTCTGATCTAAAAATAGATGGCATCAGGCTCATTATAGATTGCGAAGAAAAACCGTTCTTTATCAGAGCTGGAAAGGTTCGTATGGAGCAAGTTTTTATAAATCTTATTAACAATGCCAGATTCGCTCTGCAAGAGAGCAAAAACAAGCAAATAAACATCAGTATCGATACCTCTGATAATAATTCTCCTGAGTTTAATTTGTTGACAAATAATTTAGAACTAGAAGAGCCTATAAAGCAAGTATTGATTGTAAAAATTGAGGATACAGGCAAAGGCATGCCAGAGGATACGTTAGAAGCCTTGTTTGATCCTTTCTATACGACCAAGCCCTCTGGAGTAAGTCTTGGGCTAGGCTTGACAATCTCAAGTAACATTATTCATGAATTTAATGGCGCTTTGACGGCAAAGAACAATACCGACCAAGGCGCCTGTTTTGTGATTACACTGCCACTACAGACATGAGTCAAATATCTCAAAAATTTATTGCCATCGTTGATGATGACCAAGCAATGAGAGAGTCAATTTCTGACTATCTCACCCGCGCCAACTATCACGTAAAAACCTACAGCAGTGGTGAAGAGTTATTAACTGAATCTTTTGATTTGAATATCAGCGTGGTTGTAAGTGATTTAAGGATGCCCGGAAAGAATGGAATGGACGTGTTAAAAGAGCTCCGCTCTAAAAATGAAACGCTACCTGTTATTTTGATTACTGCTCATGGCGATATTCCAACCGCGGTAGAAGCTATTCAGAATGGTGCTTTTGACTTTATCGAAAAGCCATTCGAACCTCAAAACTTAAGATTAATGATCGAGCAAGCCTTAGCTAATTATCAATCAAAGTCAGATAAATCAGCCCTAAAAAGTCAATCAATCAAGCAATTAGCGATTGAGCAAATATTGGTTGGTCAGAGCGATACTATGTCAAAATTTCGTAATCAGCTGATTGATTGTGCCAATCATTTAAAAAACCTTGTTTTGGTAGGCGATAAAGGGACTGAAAAAACAATTATTGCAAAAATCATCCATCAACAAAGTCCTCTGAGCCATCTCCCATATGTCCACGTAAATTGTAAAATCGTATCGGAATTATTGTTTGACAAGATGTTTTTAGGTCAAGAAGGTGCATTTTCGAGAGTTGGTGAGGGGGTTGTTTTTTTAGAAGACATTGATAGTCTTCCAGTTGAATGTCGTAAGCGTTTACTTAATGAATTAGAAAGAAGGGTCTTTCAGTATGAATACAGACCAAAAATCAAAGTCAAGATGCCACAAATAATTTGTTCTATGGTTGAGCTTCCTCAATCCGTAGAAAAGCACTCCTTGATAGGGGTAATTTTATCTAGAATCGGCAAGGTGCAACTTCAAGTACCATCTTTAAAAGAAAGGCCTGATGATATTATTGAACTGTTCAACATGTATCTGACTCAGGCAGCAAATCAACACCAGGCATCAATACCTTCATTATTGCCAGAAGATGTGTTGACCTTATCTTCCTACGAATGGCCGAAAAACCAACGTCAATTAAAGCAAATTGCTGAGCAGTATGTAAGGCTAAATCGAACAAAACGCGTCTCAATTTCTCATCTGCTCGATGTCAATCCAAATGAAATGATTGACATATCTAGGCAATCAAATAAAAATCTTAGAACCTTAATGCAAGATTTTGAAAGGCAATTAATCATTCAGGCTATGATTGAGTGTTCTGGAAACATTAGTCAAGTCTGTAGTCTGTTAAAAATTCCAAGGCGAACATTAAACGAAAAGCTATTGAAGCATGAACTAAATCGTACAATGTTTATATAGAGCGTTTTATATAAAAACCTAAATTATTATTAAATAGGCTGATTTCCGCCTATTTTCAAGCCAAAATCCGCCTACCACAATAAATGATTTTTAACTAGAATGAACATTGAACTTAGTTTTTTTTATGTTTTTTATGAAAACTTTGATTCATTTAATAATTAATAGGAGTCTAATATGTTTAAGAAAATACTAAGTGCAGCGGTAACAATGCTTGCACTTTCGGGACTGATGCTCAGTCCTATGGCTATGGCTGATACAATTAAGCTAGGTGCCGCTGTCTCTTTGTCAGGTAAGTACTCAACAGCGGGTAATCATACTCAAAAAGGTTATGACTTAGGTCTCAAATATGTCAATTCTTTGGGTGGCGTAGTTGTTGATGGAAAAAGTTACAATCTGGAAGTTATCTACTATGATGATGAATCTACCCCAGCGCGCGGAGCTTCATTAGCAGAAAGATTAATTCTAAGAGATAAAGTTAATTTTATATTAGGGCCATATAGTTCTGGTCTAACCAAAGCTATCGCACCGGTAACAGAGGAGCATGGAGTGCCTATGGTTGAAGCAAATGGCGCCTCTCGCTCATTGTTTAACCAGGGATATAAATATATGTTTGCTGTGCTATCAACTTCAGAGCAATACCTTCAAGAGGCTGTTAATCAGATAGCAATTAAAGCTGGTAAACCAGCATCTGAAATAACGGTAGCTCTTGCAATTGAGAACGATCCATTCTCTCAAGATATTAGAGCTGGCGTTCTTGATGATGTTAAACGTCACGGCATGAAAGTCGTCATTGATGACAAGCTGCCAAGAGATCTAAGTGACATGACATCTACTTTAGTTAAGGTAAAAGCTCTAAAACCAGACCTACTTGTTGTATCTGGTCATTCTAAGGGTGCAGCATTGTCAGTTAGACAAATGAATGATCTTGGTGCTAGTGTCAATATGCTTGCAATGACTCATTGTGAGTCAGCTAAGCTTCATGACACTGAAAAGTTTGGTACTCTGCCTAATCACGCTCTGTGTGCAGCTCAATGGTCTCCGAGTGTTTCTAGTACCGGTGCTGTATTTGGATCTGCAAAGAATTACTCTAAAATCTTTGAAGATACATATGGCTATGTGCCGCCATATCAGGCTGCAGAATCAACTGCTGCAGTTATCGTCATGGCAGATGCTATAACTAGAGCCAATTCTGTTGACAAGGACGCTGTGAGAGATGCTCTTGCTGCAACTGATCTGTCAACTTTTTATGGCCAGATTAAGTTTTCAGAGGCAGGCAATAATATTGCAAAACCAATGATTTTACGTCAACTTATTGACGGTAAATATTATGTTGTAGCTCCTGCCAATGTAGCAGAGGCTGAACTTGTATATCCACGCCCATAATTGGAGTGTATAGAGAGTTCTTATAAAATTAAGAGGCAGTGCTTATGCGCTGCCTTTTATAAATAACTATTCATAAAAGAGTGTTATCAAATGATTACCTATATACAAATATTAATTAGCAGTCCAGAGTTCCTTGCCCAACTAATCATTAATGGTCTACTGGTTGGCGCTATATTTGCATTAATCGCCTATGGATTGGCATTAATCTGGGGGGTGATGGATATAATCAATTTTGCTCAAGGTGAGATGGTTATTTTTGGCGGCTATCTAACCTATACCTTATTTTATCAATTTGGAATTCATCCAATACTTACGATTCCAATTGTCGCTATTGCACTATATATATTCGGTTTACTTATTTACAAAAGCGTTATCAATCGGTTACTGGGCGAAAAAGATATCTTTATTACCATATTGGCCACCTTTGGATTAGCGATACTTATGCAGCAATTGATGCAAGCAATTTTTGGGCCAGATGTTGTAACGGCAAATCCAGAGCTTGGCATGTTGTTCCTATTTGATGGACAATTAATAATCTCCAATGTACAGTTAGTTAGTTTTTTTATTGCTGTTTTTGTTGGTGTCGCAATGTTTATCTTAATGAAATATTCTCGTATGGGGCAAGCCATCCGAGCAACCGCCCAAAATCCTCGTGCATCTAGAATTTTAGGAATTAATATTGAAAAAGTTTATGCCAATACATTTGCTATTAATGCTGCTCTGTGTGGTATTGGAGGGTCTTTAGTAGTGATGGTTTGGACAATACATCCGTTTATTGGTCTGGTCTATACATTTCGTTCATTCATGATTGTTATTCTGGCTGGATTGGGTAATTTTTTAGGGATCATTTTTGCGGGTATGGGAATCAGCTCACTTGAAAATGTCACTGGCTTTATTATCGGAGCAGAGTTCCAAGCTGCGGTTATCTTTTGTCTGTTAGTGATCATTCTTGTTACTCGGAGTATCAGGGCAAGAAAAAGACGCGAATACATTCAATAATTGAGGTAAGTAATGATGAAAGAAAACAAACAAAATACTTTGATTTGGTTAGGCCTTGCGATCTCTGCTATTGTGCCGCTACTTCTGCCAAATCATATAACAGTGCTTACCTATATTTGGGTAATGATTATTCTAGCACTAACTTGGGATATGCTCGGTGGACAAACCGGCTATACCTCTTTCGGAAACATTTTATTTTTTGGGGTTGGGATGTATGTCTGTGCGGTTGTCCAAAGAGATATGTTTTCAAGCGGCTTGGAGCGGTTTGAACGAGTTTCTGAAATTGTAGTAAACTTGAGCGTAAGTGAGTACTTTATCAGTCTTGCTATTGGCACTATTTCTGGTGCTATTGTAGCTGTAATTCTTGCCATAATTCTTGGCTCAGGAATCTTGGGTATGCGTGGACACTATTTCGCAATATGCACCCTTGGGTTAGGTCACGCCGCTGCAGAAATAACGAGCGGAATCGAATACCTTGGTGCAGGCTCAGGAATGGTGGCTCCACTATATCCAAGTGAATTCTTAATGGGTAAAGAGGTATTTTATTACTACTCATTTTTATTGGTTGCTGTTGCTACATTCTTTCTCTTTAAAAAGATCTATAAAAGTCAGTTCGGATTAGCTCTTAATGCCATTAGAGACAATGAAAATAAAGCAGAATCAATGGGCATACATACTACTCAATATAAAATTGCTGGCTGGTCTATTTCAGCTTTCTTTTTGGCCATTGCTGGTGCAGGTGTTGGCAATGTAATCGGTTTTATTGATCCAGTTGAAATCGCTTTTTCAGGTCCAACGTTCGGTGTTTGGATGATTGTTATGGCAATACTGGGCGGTAAAGGAACTATATGGGGTCCTGTGCTAGGTGCAATCATATTGTATTCAGCAAAAGAAACCTTCTGGACTTATTTATTAGGTTGGGATAAGGTCGCACTTGGTCTTCTTATTTTAATTGTAGTTGTTTATTTTCCAAAAGGGATATTGGGTTACTTTAAAGATAAAAAACAGTTAAGCGATAGTGTCTTGTCTCCAAAAGGAGAAGGTTAATGAATCTTTTAAATGTTAAATCTGTCGATAAGTCTTATGGTGGTGTCATTGCTAATCATGATGTTTCTCTCAATGTTCCAGAAGGAAAAATAGTCGGAATTATAGGACCAAATGGTTCTGGAAAAACGACATTATTTAATTCAATTGTGGGACATCACCCGATAGACTCAGGTGAAATTAATTTTGACGGCAAAGAAATTTCGTCACTAACCATCCCAAAAATAGCAAGACTGGGAATGCTTAGAACTTTTCAACAGACACATATCTACGGCAAAATGACTTGCGTACAGAATATGCAGATCAGTTCAGATATTGACGCAAACTGGAAAAGAATTTTTAATCCATTTTCAAAGGAAGTTGATGAAATGGTAGATGAATTATTGGCATTTGTTGGTTTGTACAAGAAGCGCTTTTTGTTAGCTGGAGATTTGTCATTTGGACAACAGAAACTATTAGAGTTTGCAATGTCATTAATGAAAAAACCAAAAATGTTATTGCTTGATGAGCCGACTGCCGGTGTCAACCCAACCTTGATTAATGGACTCATTGATCGTCTTCGACAAGTCAATGAAGAGAAAGGGATAACGCTACTGGTAATAGAGCACAATATGCGAGTGGTTATGAATCTTGCCGAACACATATACTGTTTGGCGAATGGAACAATGCTTGCAGACGGCAAGCCAGATGAAATACAAAATGATAAGCGCGTAATAGACGCGTATTTAGGAAATTAAAGATGCCAAAAAAAATACACGGTTACGGACAAGGCGACGTAGAAACTGTAATTTCAGTTGAAGATGTAGATAAGCAAGCAAGTTCTTTAAAAAAAGGTAATCTCACTACAGATGAACTGGACGCATTAACAAACAATAAACCACACCTATCGATAAATAAACTGAAGGCTGGTTATGGAGAAATGGAAATCCTCCATGATATTGATTTGCGTATAGGCGATGGGCAGTCACTGTGCTTAATAGGCCCAAATGGTGCTGGAAAATCAACAATTCTACACAGTATTTTTGGCTTTACTAGAATTTTTAGTGGCGACATTAGTATCGGCGGCAAACAGATAACAAGCCTCACTCCAAATGAAAAATTAAAGGACTCTGGCATCGCCTATATATTGCAGGACAACTCTGTTTTTCCAAGTATGACGGTTGAGGAAAACTTATTGATGGGCGGATTCCTGTTGGATAAAACAGCCGATGCTAAAAAGGCTGTTGATGAAGTATTTTCAGAGTACGAACGCCTTAACAAGCGCAGAAACAACAAGGCAAGCTCTCTTTCTGGAGGTGAAAGAAGGCTACTAGAAATAGCCAGAGCTTTAATAATGAATCCGAAAGTGCTTTTGGTTGATGAGCCTTCAATTGGACTGGAGCCTAGGTTTATTAACATGGTCTTCGAAATACTACAAGATTTGCAAAGAAATCAAGGAAAAACTATTATTATGGTCGAGCAAAATGCCAAAAAAGGTCTAGAGTTTTGCGATATTGGTTATGTTATTGTGTCTGGTGAGCTGGTGTTAGCAGACTATGGTAATAATTTATTAGAAAATGCAGAAGTAGGCAAGCTTTTTCTTGGTGGTTAATAATTCAATAAAAAGCATATTTCTAAGGCATATTAACAGTTTATGAAAATAGTTCGGAAATCCCCTGAAATGCTAATATTTTTTATGACAGTTGCTTCTGCAATAGGGTTTGCAGTATGGATGAACTTAGTTAATAACTTTGCGATAGAAAGGGTTAACTTTACCGGCGCAGAAATAGGAGTTCTGCAAAGTATTAGAGAGATACCAGGATTTTTAGCTTTCACTGTCATATTTGTCTTGGCCTTTATTAGAGAGCAAAAAACAGCTTATATTGCTTTATTGCTTCTTGGTCTAGGAACTATGTTTACTGGACTTTTTCCGACAAATATGGCTTTTATAATTACAACGCTAATCATGTCTATTGGTTTTCATTATTATGAGACTATTTCAATTTCCCTGTCATTGCAGTGGGTCGACAAAGATAAAACAGCTGAGTTTTTAGGAAAAGTTATCGCAGTACGTTCTGCTGCATCAATAGCAACCTTCGCATTGATATGGTTGCTTTTTACACAATTGCATTTAGATTATGTTTGGATCTATATGGTTGGTGGCGGAGCTACAGTTGTAATCGTATTATTTTGCTGGAGATATTTCATAATCTTTCCTGATAAGGTCTACCAAACAAAAAAAATTGTTCTAAGAAAACGCTACTGGTTGTACTATGCATTGCAATTTATGAGTGGCGCTAGAAGGCAAATTTTTATGGTTTTTGCAGGCTTTTTGATGGTCGAGAAGTTCAATTTCAGTGTTGCTGAAATTTCACTACTCTTTATCGTTAATTCTTTAATTACTATTCCTTTGGCGCCAAGAATAGGAAAACTGATTGCTAAAATTGGTGAACGTAAAGCTTTAATCATTGAATATATAGGTCTTGCTGCTATATTTGTTGGTTACGCTTTGACTCAAAGCGCTCTCTTTGCCGTAATATTGTATCTTCTTGACCATATATTCTTTTCTTTGGCGATTGCACTAAAAACATATTTTCAAAAAATTGCTGACTCAGCAGATATAGCTTCAAGTGCTGGAGTGTCATTCACAATCAATCACATTGCCGCAGTATTTATTCCTGCGATATTTGGTTTTATCTGGTTGTACTCTTCTGCCATGGTTTTTTATGCTGGAGCCATAATGGCACTTGTATCTCTTATTCTGGCATTAAATATGCCTTCAAAACCAAACCCTGGAAATGAAGTATTATTAGGGAGATTTTCTTAAATAAAAATTAGGTGTTGGTTTTATGGACAGTTATGATTATGTCATCGTTGGTGCTGGATCTGCAGGGTGCGTGCTTGCAAATAAGCTTGGCACGAACAAAGGGCTTAAAATATTGGTGTTAGAGGCGGGCCCGATAGATCGCAACTTAATGATTCATATACCTGCAGGGGTTTATAAAGCGTACCGAAATCCAAAGATAAACTGGAACTATTTAACCGAGGATGAGCCAGAGCTCTTTGATCGAAAGATTTCAATGCCTCGAGGTAAGGTGGTTGGCGGCTCTTCGTCTATTAACTCGATGGTATATATGCGAGGCCACCCATTAGATTATGATCGCTGGCAATCGGAGTGTGGGTTAAAGGATTGGTCTTATGATCAGTGCTTGCCTTATTTTAAAGCGGGCGAGAATTCGGATCGTGGTGAGGACGAGTGGCGGGGTGGGAGTGGTAATCTTGGCGTCTCAAAGGGCTCCTTTGAAAACCCCTTGTTTGAAGCCTTTGAAGAGGCTGGACGTCAGTCTGGGCAGGGTTACTCTGAGGACCTCAATGGCTTTAATCCTGAGGGCATCGCAAGGCTTGATGCAACAAGAAAACATGGGCGTCGCTCAAGTGCTGCCACGGCCTACCTGAGGCCGGCCCTTGAAAAGGGAAACGTAACGCTCCTTACTAAAGCGCAGGTCCTTAAAATCGATATGACTGGCAATTCAGTGAGCGGCGTAACCTTTAAGCACAAAGGGAAGACTCAATCAGTCCAAGCTAATAATGAAGTCATACTCTCAGGCGGAGCCATCAACTCTCCGCACCTACTCATGCTCTCTGGGATCGGCCCATTGAAGCATCTCAACGATCACGGAATTGATGTCAATGTTGATCTGCCTGGTGTTGGCCAAAACCTTCAAGACCACTCGTGCGTGATACTGCAATACGCTTGCAAAAAAAGTTTTCCAATACACAAAGTCAACCAGCCACATCGAAAATTAGCAACCGGTATCAGATGGGTTTTTACAAGAAAGGGGATTGGAGCTTCAAATATCTGGGAGGCAGGTGGACTGATAAGAAGTAGTTCGAAGGCAGCATACCCCGACATTCAGTACCACTTTGGACCGGTAGGCTTTGAGTATGACGATGACAAAATTTCCCTGTTACAAGCCTTTGCAATTCACGTCGATCAGCTCAGACCGCGGAGCAGGGGAGAGATCACTCTAAAATCTGCAGACCCTCTCGAAAAACCCTTAATGACGTTTAATTATTTGCAGGATCCAGAGGACTTAGCCGAAATGTTAAGTGGCATTAAAAAGGCGCGTGAACTGATTTCACAGCGCGCATTTGATGAATATAGGGGGGAGGAGTTAATGCCGGGCCCAGAGATTCAGTCAGACGATGACTTGGTGCGATTTATAAGAGATGTGGCGGAGACAGATTACCATCCGAGCTGTTCATGTGCGATGGGGAGCGGGAAGATGGCAGTTGTTGATGAGCAGATGAAAGTTTACGGGGTTAATAATCTTCGTGTGGTGGATGCCTCAGTGATGCCGCAAATCATCTCTGGTAATTTAAATGCTCCAACCCAAATGATAGCTGCTCGTGCAGCCGATATGATTTTAGGAAAGCAGCAATTAAGCCCCATAAAGGCCCCTTTTGCGTTTAATGCCTAAGGAAGAGTTACCGGGTTAAGCAGATTTCTTTTCGTAGTGACTCATATAATTGACACTGACGTCGTCACCCAATTTATATTTCTTTGTTATGGGGTTGTACGTCATTCCAATCATCGAGCTGATAGATAAGTCAGATAACCGGGCCCACTCATCAATCTCGCTTGGGCGGATAAACTTCTCGTAGTTGTGGGTACCTTTCGGCAGCAGATTCAAGACGTATTCAGCGCCAACAATCGCAAAAAAGTATGACTTTGGATTCCTGTTGATGGTCGAGAAGAAAACCTTGCCGTTTGGCTTCACTAACTTTGAACAGGCCTTAATCACAAGTGACGGGTCAGGGACATGCTCTAGCATCTCCAGACAAGCGATAACATCAAAAGATTCGGTTTCAGTTTCAGCTAAATCCTCAGCGGATATGGACTGATAATCAATATCTAGGCCAGACTCAAGAAGGTGAAGCTTGGCCACTTCAAGGCCCGCCTCAGCAAGGTCAATTCCAACGACAGTCGCACCCTCGAGCGCTAAGGACTCGCTCATTATTCCGCCGCCACAACCAACATCAAGGATGCGCTTCCCCTCGAGAGTGCCGCCGCACTGCTCTTTGATGTAGTTCAGGCGAAGGGGATTAATGTCATGAAGCGGTTTGAACTCAGAATTTTTGTCCCACCAGCGAGCCGCTAGAGCTGCAAATTTATTTACCTCTTCGTGGTCAACGTTTGAATTCATAGTCCTTTTACAAAGTCGAGTACTTCTTGAGCATGGCCATCCACTTTGACTTTGTCCCACTGCTTAAGAATGTCTCCGTCTGGACTAATCACAAAAGTCGACCTAACGATACCGATATGCTCTTTACCGTACATTTTTTTGAGTTTTAAAACATCAAACTGCTTACACAAAGACTCATCCTCATCTGAGATTAAGTCAATCGTGTAATTGAACTTGTTGATGAATTTTTCATGCGAAGCAATTGAGTCTCTAGAGACGCCATAGATGACCGAATTATTCTTAGCAAAGTCATCATTTAGTCTAGTGAAGTCGTTGCCTTCAATGGTGCACCCAGGAGTGTCATCCTTCGGATAAAAGTAAAGCACAATGTTTCTTCCTTGGTCATCAGGAATGTTAATATTTTGATTGCTTGTTGCGACACATGTAGTAGGGTTTACTTTATTCATATACGATATAATCTCATGGTTTTAATAAAAGCATTCATTTTATCATTGATATGCAAAAAATCCGAAATTTTTCTATCATTGCACACATCGATCACGGCAAGTCAACCATTGCCGATCGCTTCATTCAGTTTTGTGGTGGACTCAGTGATCGAGAGATGTCCTCTCAGGTTCTTGATTCCATGGATATTGAGAAAGAGAGAGGCATTACGATTAAGTCACAGAGCGTATCCCTTGGCTTTAATTCAAAGAATGGAGAAACCTACCAGCTCAACTTTATTGATACCCCAGGACACGTTGATTTTTCTTACGAGGTTTCAAGATCTCTCTCGGCCTGTGAGGGCGCCTTACTCATCGTTGATGCCTCTCAGGGCGTCGAAGCGCAGACCGTCGCCAATTGCTACACGGCGATGGACCAAGGACTAGAAGTTTTGGCCGTTCTCAATAAGATTGATCTTCCTGCCGCTGAGCCAGAGCGGGTGGTTGATGAGATTGAGGATGTTGTCGGTGTTGAGGCCCATGACGCGGTCCATGCTAGCGCTAAATCCGGCATTGGTATTGAAGAGATTTTAGAACAGATTGTAGAAAAGATTCCAGCCCCAGAGGGCAATTTAGATGCCCCAATCAAAGCACTCATTATTGATTCATGGTTCGATAATTATTTAGGCGTTGTCTCCTTAATAAGGGTCATCGATGGAGAGATTAAGCCCAAAACAAAAATTAAAATCTTCTCAAACAAGAACGAGCATCTGGTGGATGAGGTTGGCATTTTTACGCCCAAGAGAACGAAGACTGACAGCTTAAAGGCGGGAGAGGTGGGCTACCTCATTGCCAGCATCAAGAACATTGATGGCGCCCCAGTTGGGGATACGATTACGGGTAGTAAGAATCCCGTTGAGTCACCTCTGGAGGGTTTTAAACCGGTTCAGCCAAGAGTGTTTGCGGGCCTATTTCCGACCTCAGGCGAGGACTATGAAAAATTCAGGGACGCGCTAGGAAAACTGCGATTAAATGATGCCGCTCTTCAATACGAGCCCGAGAACTCTGATGCACTTGGGTTTGGGTTTCGAATTGGCTTCTTGGGTCTACTTCATATGGAGATTGTTCAGGAGCGGCTTGAGCGTGAATATGATCTCGATTTAATTACGACTGCGCCGACTGTTATCTATGAAATTTTAGATACCAAGGGGAATGTTTCAAGAATTGATAGCCCTTCAAAGCTTCCACCGCCGCAAACCATTGCTGAGTTTAGAGAGCCAATCATTACAGCCAACATATTGGTGACCAGTGAGTATGTTGGCCCTGTGATTAGTCTTTGTGTTGAAAAAAGAGGGGTACAAAAGAGTATCAACTATATGGGAAGGCAAGTCTCAATCGTCTATGAGCTGCCTCTCAATGAGGTCGTACTCGATTTCTTTGATAAACTAAAATCAGTCTCGCGCGGATTTGCCTCGATGGATTACCACTTTGAGCGCTACCAGACCTCCGACTTAATTCGACTAGATATTCTGATTAATAACGAAGGCGTTGATGCGCTCGCACTGATTATCCATAGGGATAACTCGGTCTATAAAGGCCGTGAGATCGCTGAAAAGATGAAAGAGCTTATTCCAAGACAGATGTTTGATGTTGCCATTCAGGCCTGTATTGGCGTTAAGATTATTTCCAGAACCAATGTCAAAGCACTCAGAAAGAACGTGACCGCTAAATGTTACGGCGGTGACGTTTCAAGAAAAAGAAAGCTACTCGAAAAGCAGAAGAAAGGCAAGAAAAGAATGCGCTCGATTGGAAGGGTAGATATACCGCAAGAGGCCTTTCTTGCTGTCCTACATATTGACTAAAGCATCTCCTCCAGCCTTTTAAACCAGTCGGTGTGATCTTCCGTGCAGACCAGTGTCGGCTCAATTTCTGGTGTCTCCATGGTGCTTCCTAGCGGCGCCATCATCCAGCCCCTTGCAGGAGAAAACCTTGGCGCTCTTGAGCCGCAATTATTACAAAAGGCATTGCCAAAGGTGTTGGGCGCTTCCATCACGTACTCACCCACACTGTCTTTTCCAGAAAGCCATTTAAATTGATCAGCTTTCACAAATAGATTGGTCGCAAATGCAGCGCCTGTGACCTTTCTGCAGCGTGAGCACTGACACATACCAAAGAATTCATAGGGTCCTGATAGCTGCCATGACACTTGGCCACAGAGGCATTCACCGTTTAATGTTTTATACGTTTTCATAATTAAGATATTATATTGCTAAAATTTCAATAAAAAACTTTGTTCCAAAATAAGATAAGACGAGAACAGCAAAAGCGACCTGGGTTGATAGAACGATGAGCTTGCCTCTCCAGCCGAAGACCGTATGGCCGAATAAAATGACCGCAAAACCAATCCAAGCTATAACCGACAAGATCGTTTTGTAGGTCAGCTGCTGCGTGAAGAAGTCAGAAATATACAAGTATCCCGACACCAAAGAGAGTGTCAGCAGTAAAAAACCCATTTTGAGCGTTTGATAGAGAAAGTCTTCCATGGTTTGGAGTGCAGGTAGCTTGTCTACAAAGGTGTTGAAGTTGTGCTCGTGTAAAAAGCGCTCTTGAATACTCAGGAGGATCGATTGACCGACCGCAAGAGCGAGAAGGGCATAGGCTCCGATCGATAAAAAAACATGCGCAGCGATCGAGATAGAGAGGAGTTTTCCTTCATTACCAGGAAATAAGAAGGCGACAATCACTGCTAGGGCGCTGAGCGGATAAACCAGCATGCCTAAGGAGTGTATCGGCTTCGTAAAGGAGGTTAAAAATAGCAGGGTTGCAACAACCCATGCTACAAACGAAAGACTAATCGTTAGTCCAAAAAAAACGCCGTTATGTTGCCACATCTCGAATAAGATGTATCCGTGCGAAGAAACCGCTACTAAGAGTATTAAATTGACAATTAATCGATATTGGCTTGTAACTGTATCTAAGACAAAATAACGAGTCAAAAGAAGCCCAGCAAGCAAATAAGCAATAAATGGTAGAGTGTGCAGTAAAGGCATCTCTGGCTTTGTCTTTGCAAAAGATTATATAATACGATATTTCAATGAACTAGAACGCAATGTTTGATAATTTAACACAACGACTATCCAATAGTTTTAAGGCGCTTCAAGGTAAAAATAAATTATCTGAGGAGAACATTAAAGAGGCCATTCGTGAGGTGAGGCGATCACTTCTTGAGGCCGATGTAGCGCTTGATGTGATTAAGTATTTTATTGAGCGCGTTCAAACAAAAGCGGTTGGTCTCAAAGTAGGGGAGGGGCTCAACCCATCCCAGGCCTTTGTCAAGCTAGTCGAGTCAGAGCTCACAGAGATTATTGGTGGTCAAAACGAGTCCCTAAACCTTTCCACTCAGCCACCAGCTGTTGTTATGGTTGCCGGTCTTCAGGGTTCTGGTAAGACGACCTCGATTGCAAAGCTAGCTCGGTTTCTTAAAGAAGAGCAAAAGAAGAAAGTTTTGGTTGTCAGTGCGGATGTTTATAGGCCTGCTGCAATAGAGCAGTTGAAGGTTCTTGCAGAGCAAATTAGTGTGGATTTTTTCCCATCAACCATCGATGATAAGCCTGAAAAGATAGTCAGTGATGCTAAAAAGCAAGCGCAATCTCAGTTCCATGACGTACTCTTAGTGGATACCGCAGGTAGGCTCGCGATCGATGAGCAGATGATGTCTGAGATCCAAACACTTCAAAAAAAGGTTAACCCGATTGAAACGTTGTTCGTTGTCGATTCAATGACCGGTCAAGATGCGGCTCATACCGCAAAAGCGTTCTCGGATAAACTCCCTCTAACAGGCGTCATCCTCACTAAGACGGATGGTGATGCCAGAGGCGGTGCGGCGCTCTCAGTCAGGCACATCACTGGGAAGCCAATCAAATTCATGGGTGTGGGTGAAAAAACCGATGCCTTAGAGCCGTTCCATCCAGACAGGCTTGTCTCTCGCATACTTGGAATGGGTGACGTTCTCTCTCTTGTTGATGAAATTTCTAAGAAGGTTGATCACAAGAAAGCGCAAAAAAATGTCCAAAAAATGGCCAAAGGACGGTTTGATCTTGACGATATGCGAGATCAATTGATGCAGATGCAGGAGATGGGCGGAATGGGCGCTTTAATGGATAAACTCCCTGGTATGGGTCAAATTCCTCAAAGCGTTAAAAACCAAGTCATTGGCGACTCTGAGAGCTCTCGTATGATTGCTATCATTAATTCGATGACACCAAAAGAGAGAAACCACGTTAACTTAATTAAAGGCTCTCGAAAAAAGAGAATTGCTGCGGGCTCTGGTACCGATGTTCAGCATGTTAATAAATTGCTTAAGCAGTTTGAAAAAATGCAAAAAACAATGAAAAAAATGAAGGGCGGCAAGATGAAAAAGATGATGCAGCAGATGGGAGATATGCAGGGGCAGGGCGGTATGCCTGATATGTCCAAGATGCCCGGCTTTGGAAATAAAAAGTTCCCGTTTTAGTACGTCAAATTTTTTTTTGAGTGTTGCCTCTTGAAGTTTGCGATTTTTGATATAAAATTCGACCCATTGGTTAGTCTTGCAAGTCGATGAAATTAAATCTTAAAATCTTTTTGCTGCTTTTGATAGGACTGTTTTCGTTGCAGTCATCAATCTCTTATGCAGATGAGATGCCTGAAACTGTTCAGCTTTCATTAGTGATAACAGCCTCTGATAAGATTAATTTAACGACAGTCAGTCAGGTTGAAAAAGGAATGAACGCCTATGAAGCTATCAAGGCGCTTGTTGTGGTAGGAGTGAAGGATACCAGCTATGGTCCTCAAATTATGTCTTTGGGCGGTTTTGAGGCTGTTGGGAATACGTATTGGGCTTTGTATGTGAACGGCGCAATGTCAATGGTTGGGGCGCACGATGTGGTTCTCTTAGAGGACACATTTATTCGCTTGAACATGGAAGACTTTTAATATATTATTGTTTGAAATTTAATGGAGAGAAATGATGGACAATCAAGATTATAAGCTTAACTCAAGTTTTAGTTATTTAGTTATTTTGGCAGTCTTAATTGCCCTAGGTGTTGCGGGAAGACTTCTTCCGCACCCACCCAACTTTACGCCGATGGCAGCGATCGCACTATTTGCTGGCTTTATCTTTGTTAAGCGGTATATGGCCGTTGTTGCTGTAATTGTAACAATGCTGCTTTGTGATTACTTTGCCTTTGGCTCACTATCCACAGGCTGGTTCGGTTCTAAATCGATGTTTGTTGTTTACTTGGCATTGTTATTTCCAATTGTTTTTAAAAACTTTCTACAGAAGAAGCTCGGCGTTTTAAGATTAACGGGTGCTGCACTTGCAAGCTCTAGCGTGTTTTTTGTAGCGACGAACTTTGCAGTCTGGGCTTTCTCGCCAATGTATGCTAAAACGTTTGAAGGCCTAGTACTGTGTTACACCATGGCCATTCCTTTTTTCCAGAACACGATTGCAGGTGATTTGGTTTGGTCAGGTGCTATATTTGGAACCTATGTAGCGGTTCGCAACTACTCAAATTTACAAATTTTTAATCAGAAAGATTCTTTAATTTTTAATTAAGGTTTGCGTATTAATCGCTCAAATTTATGTTTGATTAATTAATACACTCATTCTTTTTGATATTCCATGACCAATCATCTTAAAGGACTTCTAATGACTATCTTTGCGGTAGTCATTTTGAGTCCTGACTCAGTCCTTATCAGGCTGGTTGAGGATGCCTCCCCGGACGTTGATAGTTGGACCGTTTTGTTTTGGCGAGGACTTCTTTATGCAGTTGGCGTCTCCTTACTGGTCCTTATAAAGTATCGAGAGAAGACGGTAGCTGAGTTTAAAAACATTGGCAAGGGTGGCTTATTAATTGGCTTCTTTTCTGGAATCAGTACAGGGACATTTGTTTTTGCGATTGTCTACACGTCGATTGCTAACGCGCTTGTTATTATTAGCACGGGTCCAATTATGATAGCCATTGTTGCCTGGTTTTTATTGAGAGAAAAGTCAAGCATCATCACCTGGGCGTCAATGATTATCGTCTTTATAGGTATCTATATCGTTATGAGTGGCAGTATTGGCGGAGAGAGTCTTGTGGGTGATTTTTTTGCGTTAATTACAGCAGTCATGATGGGATTTACATTCACCTTAACACGAAAATACAAAGATATTAATATGGTTCCTGTTAACGCGATCGGCGGACTTATCGCTGCATTGATTGCTTTTGTCATGGCCCACAAAATCACCGTCCCAACCGAAGTCATTGGCTACATTATCGCGATGGGCTCAATACTCTCTATATCTTTTAGCTTGATTACTATTGCCCCTAGATATATGCCTGCTGCTGAGGTCGGCATGATTATGCCGTTGGAGACGGTTTTAGGGTCACTCATTGCGTGGTATGTTATTAATGAGGTACCCTCGATAAATGCTTTGATAGGAGGTACAATCGTGATTGTTACGTTATTTTTGCATTCATGGCATAGCACCAGGCTGGCCAAGAATCAGCTCAAATAAAGTTGACTAGAAATGCCTTACTTCATTTGCGCTCATTATGACTAATCATTTAAAAGGGCTTTTGATTGCATTTTTTGGTGTCTTGGTTTTGACACCTGAAGGCATTTTAGTGAAGTTAGCAAACGCTGACAGCTTCACAGTTTTATTTTGGAGAGGTATATTTTTTGCGTTAAGTATTCTCATTATTTTGTTCATTAGTTATCGATCTAGAACACTAAACGAAATTAAAGGGATTGGTAAAGAAGGCCTTCTTATTGGATGTTTAACAGGCTTAGGTGGTACGACATTTATATTGGCTATTCATTACACGACTCTTGCTAAAACCCTTGTAATCATAAGCGCCTCACCGCTCATGGTCGCTCTGGTTTCTTTTTTTATCTTAAAGGAAAAACCAAAGCTGTTTACTTGGCTTACAATGCTCGTTGTTTTTGGTGGCATCTATGTCGTCATGTCGGGCGACACTAGCGGTTTGAATTTAAAAGGAAGCTTATTTGCATTAGCTTCGGTCACGACAGGCGGCTTCTCTTTTACTCTTCTAAGGAAATACAAAGAGGTCAACATGGTCCCAGCGATGGCTGTTAATGGCCTATTTATCACCTTGGTTGGGCTGCTATTTGCTGATTCATTGGCGGTTTCATCACAAGCTATGACCTTCATCATTATTAGTAGCATTCTTGTTGCAATTTCTTTCTCATTAATTACAATTGCACCTCAGTATATACCAGCACCTGAAGTGGCCATATTCTTTCCAATGGGAACCGTTATTGGAACGATATTGGCTTGGCTTATTCTCAAAGAAGAGCTCTCCAGTAATGCTGTATTTGGAGGCGTGATAGTGATCTTAACCCTGTTTATTCACTCGATCTATAGTGCAAGGCAATCAAACAATTAAATGCTATGAAATCAAAAGCAATTAGAGCCGATTTACTTATGCTACTTGCCGCAGCGATATGGGGGTTTGCTTTTGTTGCACAGCGAGAAGGAATGGAGACGATGGGTCCGTTTCTATTTAACACGGCTAGGTTTTTTATTGGTGCCGTATTCCTATTTCCTATCGTTTGGTACATTTCAAAGAAAAATAAGACGCCAACAAACAAAGAGACATCAACTAAAAAATTATTAATTGCAGGGACGATTGCCGGTTTATTCCTATTTATAGCGTCAAGCTTTCAGCAGGTCGGCATCCAGTATACGACCGCTGGAAAAGCAGGCTTTATAACCGGTCTTTATATCTTTTTTGTGCCACTCATCGGTATCTTTTTTGGTCAGAAAACAGGCTCTGGAACCTGGTTGGGCGCTTTTATTGCGGTCATTGGGTTATATCTGCTGAGTATCAATGAAGACTTCAGTATTGCGCGGGGCGACCTTCTTCAACTTATATGCGCTGTTTTCTTTGCTGCACACGTTTTAGTGATTGGTTATGTTGCCAAGAGAATGGATCCCTTAAAGCTTTCTCTGATTCAGTACTTTGTCTCGGGCGTTTTAAGTTTCTTTATCGCTATTGCGATCGAAGTAATCACATGGCAAATGATTGTGGACACAGCGATTCCGCTTCTTTATGCCGGAATAATGTCAATTGGGGTAGGGTATACGCTTCAGGTTGTCGCTCAGCAGCATGCTAAATCATCTCATGCAGCAATTATATTGGGTTTAGAAGGTGCGTTTGCAGTTCTTGGCGGCTGGCTGATACTAGATGAAAGCTTATCAACCAGAGGGTTTATTGGTTGTGGGTTGATGCTTTCTGGTATGTTTTTGTCTCAGTTACTGCCTCGCTTAAGTTATAAAAAAAGCTAAACCAAGAAAGTCTACTTCTCATGGTATGATTAGCCAGTTTCTTTGTATTTAATACAATAGTGGACATTGATGAATATTATCGATCTTCAAAACATAACGGTATTTCAAGGAAGAAATAAAGTCCTCGATAGTTTCTCTTTGACGATTGACGAAAGCCAGAGTACAGTTATTTTGGGTCCTAATGGCTCTGGTAAAACGACCCTTCTTAAACTCTTGAATCGAGAACTGTATATCGTTGAGGATCCAGAGAGTAGTCTCAAAATTTTTGAAAAAGACAAGTGGAATGTTGATGAGCTGAGATCGAACCTTGGCGTTGTCTCTCAGCACCTTCAGTACGGTTATTCTAAAAGCGCAATTGGCTTATACGTCGTTCTCTCTGGTTTTTATTCCAGTGATGGGATATGGCAGCACCAAACGTTTGAAGATGATAAGTTAAATCGGGCCAAAGAGGTGATGGATTTGTTATCTATATCTGATCTTCAAGATCGAGCGTTCACTTCGATGTCTACTGGAGAGCAAAGAAAATTTTTACTGGCAAGATCTTTGGTAAATGACCCCGCTGTTTTAGTGTTTGATGAGCCAACGAGTGGCCTCGATATGAGCACCTGTTTTCAGTATCTTGAAATTATGAGAGAGCTTATTGGGATGGGAAAAAAAGTGGTTTTAGTGACGCATCACGTTCACGAAATTCCGCCCGAGGTAACCAGAGTCATTCTTTTGAAAGAAGGCAAAGTCATTGATGACGGTGACAAGGATGAAGTTTTAACCAACGCCAACCTTACAAACTTATTTGATTGGCCAATTAAGGTAGTCAAAGAAAACGGTTATTACCAAGCAATGCCAGGCTAGTTAGTCTTTGTCAGTGCGATAAAGAGCCGATAGGGCGTGCGCTTGGAGACCTTCACCGAATGCTAAAGTTGAAGCAGTTTTGCCTAGTTTGTTGGCGCCTTCTCTTGAAGCCATAATGATGCTTGATCTTTTAGTAAAGTCGTAAACTCCGAGCGGTGATGAAAATCTTGCAGTACTTGATGTTGGTAATACATGGTTGGTTCCAGCGCAATAATCTCCGAGTGCTTCAGAGGAGTACTTGCCCATAAAGATTGCTCCAGCATGTTTAATTTTATCAATAATGCCTTCAGGGGCTTCGACAGAAAGCTCAAGATGTTCTGGTGCTATCTCATTAGAGATCAGTATCGCCTCAGCAATGTCTTTAGTCAAAATGAGAGCACCTCTGTTCTTTAAAGAGGTTCTAATGATACTTCTTCTATCCATCGAAGGTAGTAGTTTGTTAATGCTCTGTTCAACTTGGCTTAAAAAGTTTTGGTCTGGACAAAGCAGGATTGCCTGTGCTTCCTCATCATGCTCGGCCTGTGAGAAAAGGTCCATCGCAATCCAGTCTGGATTCGTTTTACCGTCACAAATAATCAGTATTTCAGAAGGGCCAGCAATCATATCAATGCCAACTTGTCCAAAAACTTGTCTTTTTGCTGTAGCTACATAGATGTTTCCAGGGCCAACAATCTTGTCCACTTTAGGAATTGTCTCGGTGCCATAAGCAAGGGCTGCGATGGCTTGTGCGCCGCCAATGGTGAATACAAGGTCAACCTCAGCAACATAAGCGGCAGCTAAAACGAGCTCATTGACTAGGCCGTTAGGCGTCGGAACGACCATGACAAGCTCTTCAACGCCGGCTACCTTTGCTGGTATTGCGTTCATAAGGACAGATGATGGGTAGGCTGCCTTGCCCCCAGGAACATAGAGGCCAGCTCTTTCTAAAGGAGTGACTTTTAGACCTAAAACGGTTCCATCCTCTTCAGTGTAGCTCCAAGACTCTTGAGTTTGTTTTTGGTGATAAGACTTGATACGATCTGCTGCGATAGATAGGGCTTTTTTTTGTTCCTTGTCCAGATTATCGAAAGACTCCTTAAGTCTCTCTTTTGAGATGATCAGTTCTACAATAGAGGTCGCATCAACCGAGTCAAATTTTTGAGTGTAATCTAAAACAGATTTGTCGCCGTTTTGGATAACATCATCAATAATTTTTTTAACCGAGTCATTTATCTCTTGATTAGAGGAACTATCCCAAGAAGTCAATGAGTTAAGTTGGGTGTCAAAATTTGGATCCTCAGACGATAACTTATTAATCATAAGTTTTGCTCAATTTTTTGGATCCACTGATTAATTTCTTCGTGTTTTATATTGAAGGCGGCAGAGTTCACAATGAGTCTTGAACTGATATCTTGTATTAATTCGAGCGGCACTAAATTGTTTGCTTTTAAAGTATTTCCAGTGTCTACAAGGTCAACGATGCAGTCTGATAATCCAACAATAGGCGCAAGCTCCATAGCGCCATAAAGCTTAATTACTTCGACCTGCTTTCCTTGTTTGTAAAAGTACTCTTTCGCTGATTTAACGTACTTTGTAGCTACCTTAAGAGTGCTCTTATTTAAGTCCTTATTTTTTATAGAGGCAACCATCAGTTTGCATTTAGATATACCTAAATCCAGTAACTCAAAAATGCCATTTGCACCGTGCTCTAGCAAAACATCTTTACCGGCAATTCCAAAATCAGCAGCGCCGTGCTGAACAAAAACAGGAACGTCACTAGCCCTAATCACAATCACCTTAACGTCATTGAGATTAGTATCTAGAATTAATTTTCTACTCTCTAACTCGCTCTTAGGAATGCTGATACCAGCTTTCTCAAGGAGAGGGAGTGTTTGGTCTAATATGCGACCTTTCGATAGTGCTATCGTTAACATACTTATATTTCTAGTTGTCTAGTTATTCTAGTGCTGAACGCGTTCTATATCTGCGCCTAGCATTTTAAATTTTTCTTCAATCATCTCATATCCACGATCGAGATGATAGACGCGCTCAATTGTTGTGGATCCCTGGGCAGCTAGACCAGCCAATACAAGACTGGCAGAAGCTCTAAGATCGGTAGCCATCAGATTCGCGCCAGACAAAGATTTTACCCCTTTACATACAACTGTGTTGCCTTCTAGTTTGAGGTTAGCTCCCATACGGCTAAGCTCAGGAACATGCATAAAGCGATTTTCGAAGATAGTTTCTGTAATAGTACTGCTTCCTTCTGCAACTGAATTAAGCGCCATGAACTGCGCTTGCATATCGGTTGGAAAGTTGGGGTAAGCGCTCGTTCGAATATTGACAGGATGTGGCCTTCTCCCCTTCATATCAAGTTTGATAGAGTTTTGGTTGGTTTGAATGTCCGCTCCAGTTTCAATCAGTTTTCCAATCACAGCACGCATGGCATCCGGTTCAATATCATTGATAGTAATTTTTCCTCCCGTGATAGCTGCTGCTACAAGATAAGTGCCAGCCTCGATTCGATCGGGGCAAATTGAATATTCAACACCACTCAAATGATCAACACCTTCAATCACTAGCGTTGAAGTGTTCTCGCCTGAAATTTTTGCGCCCATTTTATTCAGACAGCAAATGAGATCGGTTACCTCAGGCTCTTGAGCGGCATTATTTATGGTCGTAATTCCCTTGGCAAGAGAGGCTGCCATAATAATATTTTCAGTAGCCGTTACAGAGATTATATCAAAATTGATTTGAGTGCCAACAAGCCCCTTAGTTGTAGCATAGATGTATCCATTATTAACCTCAATCGTTGCACCCATTTTCTCTAGAGCATCAAGGTGAAGGTTCACTGGACGTGTCCCAATGGCGCAGCCTCCAGGCAGTGATATTTTAGCTTTCTTGTATTTAGCGAGCATTGGTCCAAGGGTTAGAATAGAAGCACGCATGGTTTTAACGAGCGAGTACTCAGCAGTCAGATTAGTAAGCTGAGAAGAGTTAATAAATATTGACCCATCCTCCTCAAGAACAAAGTTTGATCCCATATCCATTAAGAGCCTCAGCGTTGTTGAGACATCGCTGAGTTGGGGTGTATTTGATAGTTTCAGCGGGCTGTCAGCAAGGATTGAAGAAAAAAAGATAGGTAATGTTGCATTTTTTGAGCCAGAGGTCTTAATGCTTCCTTTTAAGGGAGTTCCTCCATGAATAACTAATTTATACATTTATTTAAGATTTTGAGAGCATTTTTTTAATCAACTTTTCAATGCCCTGTCGCTTGATTTTAGAATCATATCCAATTTTTTCAATATCTAGAATACTAACTGATTGATATTCAAGGTCATAAATCTTCCATCTATTCTTATTGATTAATTTGAGAGTTACAGATGCATTAGCATTAGAATTATCTAAAGAAACCTTTATTTTTACTTTTGCTGTGTTTGCATTTTGACTATAGTTTTTGTTTACCGAAACATTTAAATAATTCCATTCTTTAATTTCTGCCAGGATACCAACATAATCATTAATTAAAGAGTTCCTCATATCTCTCTCAAAAATTTTCTTTTGTTTTGGTGTCAGATTACCCCAGTGACTCCCTAGAGCAATCTCAGTGCTATGCTCAAGATCAATATATGGAATAATTTTCTTTTTAGTCAGATTAATGGTTGAGGCTAATGCCCCGTTGTTTCGATTGTGTAAATCAATAAATGCACAAACAACATCATTGATTATAGCTTCAACCTGTTCTGATGGTCCATCACCAGCTAATTGTGGAGAAATTGAAGGGCAGGTGGTTGCGGCATGGATTATCCCGATAAAGAGAAAATTAATCAGGAATGCCTTTAAAATATTAAGGACAAATTTCATGACGCTATTGTACTATAACTGCGAAATAAATTATTGAAATGCAAAACCAAAATCTAAAAATTAAATTAAAAAACCTGACAAGAGAATCTGGCGTCTATAAGATGCTTGATAAATCAGGAAAAGTTATCTATGTTGGTAAAGCAAAAAACTTAAAAAACCGAGTATCAAATTATTTTGTTAAGTCCAGCCAAGACGAAAAAACGCAGTTGCTGCAAAAAAATATTGATGATTTTTCAATCATCATTACTAAAACTGAAACTCAAGCTCTTCTTTTAGAGAATGATCTTATTAAACAGTTCAAACCGAAGTACAACATTCTTCTTAAAGACTCTAAAAGTTACCCGTACATTTATATTAGTAATGACAAGCATCCGCGCTTGGGTATGTATAGAGGAAAGAAGAATAAAGATTACCACTATTTTGGTCCCTATCCCTCGAAATATGCAGCGAGAGACGCTCTGGCTCTTTTAAAAAAGATCTTTAGAGTGAGGCAGTGCAGTAACAGTTTTTACAGGGCGCGTTCAAGGCCATGTCTCGAGTATCAAATCGGATTATGTAGCGCCCCATGCGTTGGGAAAATTTCTGATGAGAGGTATGAGCAGGATGTTGAATTGATTTCTCTTTTTCTTAATGGAAAGTCTTCAAAGCTTCTTAGTCAGGTGTCAAAAAAAATGAAGTCTGCCTCCACCGATCTTGATTTTGAGGCTGCAGCAAAGTATAGAGATCAGCTCATTAACCTAAGAACTATTCAAGAGAAGCATAGTTCACAATTTACATCAGACATGGATGTTGTCAGCATCTTGAAAGATGCCGATGTGCACTGCATTGAGATCATCTTTGTTCGTTCAGGAAAACAGATTGGGAATGAGACATTCTTTCCAAAAAATGCAAAAAAAGACTCCTGCGAAACAGTCTTAGGTGCTTTTTTACCGCTCTACTATTTAGGTAAAAATACGCCAAAGGAGATTGTCATTAGTCACAAACTAGCAGACAAAGCGATTTTAGAATCCGGACTATCAACAAAACTCATTCATAAGCCAAAGATTGATAAAAAACTGTTTCTAGAATTGGCAACTCTAAATGCTAAAGAAAATTTAAAGCAGCGCCTCTTATTTAAATATACAAAAAAGAAGCAACTTGAAAGGATTCAAAAAACGTTAGCACTAGATTCATTGCCTGAGGTTATGGAGTGTTTTGACATCAGTCACACGATGGGAGAGGCGACAACTGCTTCCTGTGTTGTTTTTGAAAAAGGACTTCCTAAGTTCAGCGAGTACAGACAGTTCAACATCAAAGATATAACCCCAGGGGATGACTATGCAGCTATTAATCAGGCTGTCTTTAGAAGGTATTCGCGGTTTCTAGAGTCTAAAAAAGAGATGCCAGATATTGTCTTTATTGATGGCGGACTGGGTCAACTCAACCAGGCCATCATGGTTATGAATTCAATTGGAATTGACTCAGTGCTTCTTGTCGGTATAGCTAAGGGCGAGGGCAGGAAGGCAGGGCTAGAGACTTTAATCACTGTTGAGAATGACAAAGTGAAGAGAATTTCACTTCCACCTTTTGATCCAGCTCTTCTTTTAATCAATCATATCAGAGATGAGTCACATCGATTTGCAATTAAAAATCATCGCAAGAAGAGAGCAAAAAAAAGAACCAAGTCGTCCTTAGAGTTTATCAAAGGGGTTGGTATAGGCAAAAGAAGTGCTCTGCTGAATCACTTTGGCGGCATTCAAGAAATAGAAAATGCAAGCGTTGATGAGCTTCAAAAAGTAGTTGGCATTAATTATAAATTAGCGTCTAAAATAAGAGAATCATTAAAGAAGTAAATTAAATCTATGTTTATACTCAGACTGTTAATTGCCGCTCTCGTTGTTAGTTATCTTATTTGGTTATTCAATACACGTGTCATGGGGAAGAGTGTTTCGTTATCAAAGATTGCAACCTGGGTCCTTAGCGCTACGTTCCTGATTTTTGTCGTTCTTTCAGGGCTATCTTTCTTAGTGGAAGGGTCCTAAGTTTTACTAGATAGCACAAAGGTTTTAAGATGCTTGGTGCTCGTTATTATTCGGTTTGTTGCATTCACAATAATTGAAAGTCTGGATACTTCCCATACCGGAAGATCTCTCATATGATCGCCCATGTAATCAAAGTTATTCTCCCCAAAGCGGCTAACCAAAGTATCCGCCTTGTTTTGACTCGAGAGGTTAAAGTCTTTATTAGTGGCCATAACATCATCAAAAATTTTAAGATGTTTGGCAACGGCAAACGCATAGTTCTTGTGTGAGGCTGTTGCCAAAACAATTTTACAGCCCTCTTTTTTGCGATCCATGATGTAGCTTATAACGCTCTCGTTATAAGGCAATTCTGGGATATTAATTTCAAATCTTCTAACAAGCTGATCTTTCAAGAAGCCTTTACCTTTAGATAGCCAGAATAAGTAATGTCCAATTAACCAAGGTCTCTTTGAAAGGACGCCCAAAGACGATAAAAACAATAGATCGGTATCAATTAGCGTGTGGTCAAGATCAACAATTAACGGTACATTGCTAGTTTCCATTATCTAATTCACTCCATTTATCATAAAGCAGGCCTAATTCTTTTTCCATAGTGCTGAGTTTTATTGTTAGGTTCTGTGCATCTGGGTTTTGATAAAAATCTGGATCTGACAACATTTTTTGCGCCATTGAAATCTCATTTTCTAAGTTTTCAATTTTCTCAGGTAAAGATTTTAATAGTTGTTGATTATTGTAGGAGAGCTTTTGAGAAGATTTTTTTGGCTTTGATTTAGTGTCAGACTGCTTTAGGTTTTTATCACTTAATTTATCATTTTTTTGAAGAATGTAGTCATCATAGCCGCCTGAGTACTGCTCAATGACTGCGTTACCTTCCATAACGATGGTTGAGCTGACAATATTATTTAAGAAAGTCCTGTCATGCGAGATAAGAATTAGTGTGCCCGCATAGTCAACGAGCATCTCTTCCAAAAGTTCAAGCGTCTCCACGTCCAGATCATTGGTGGGCTCATCGAGAACCAATAGATTAGCTGGCTGAGACAGGATCTTTGCAAGCATCAATCGATTCTTTTCTCCGCCAGAGAACATTTTGATGGGCGCCATTGCTTGTTTGCCTGTAAACAGGAACTGTCTCAGGTAGCCAATGATGTGCTTACTTTTTCCATTAATATCGATATAGTCTTTACCGCCTGATACAAAATCCATAGCTTTTATGTTTGGATCAAGCGACTCTCTCATCTGGTCAAAGTAGGCGAGCTGGATCGTTTTCGAACGTCTGATATTGCCTTCATTAGGCATAAGTTCTCCAAGAAGAAGTCTAATTAAAGTCGACTTTCCAGACCCATTGCCACCAATAATTCCAATTTTTTCGCCTTTTAAAATGAGCAGTGAAAAATGCTTAACAAGCTCAAGTTCGGCTATAGAGTAACTAACATTTTTAACTTCAAAAACAATTTTAGAAACGCGTTTTTCATCCTCTAATGCGTGTATCTTTACGTTTCCTTGCTGCTTGCGTTTATTAATAAATTGTTTACGCATAGCCTCGAGTGCTCTGACTCTTCCCTCATTACGAGTTCTTCTTGCTTTGATGCCCTGACGAATCCACGCCTCCTCTTGGGCGAGCTTTTTGTTGAACCTTGCATTTTCGAGTTCTTCGCTGTTAAGCAAGTTTTCTTTGCGTTTAAGGTAGTCTTGGTAACCACAATCAAATATCGACAGATTGCCACGATCTAGATCAAAAACCTTGTTGACAATCCCTTTGACAAATGAGCGATCATGGCTTATCAGTATTAAGGTTCCATGGAAATCTTTGAGCATTTTCTCCAAATCAAGGATTGCTGTAATATCCATATGATTGGTTGGCTCATCGAGCAAAAGAATGTCCGGCTCCTGAATAATTGCTTTTGCAAGCATCACTCTCCTCTTCCATCCTCCAGAGAGGGTTGATAATGTAGTATCAGGGCTCAGCTTGAATCTGTTTAAGATGGTGTCGATTTTATGTAAATACGGCCACAAATCCTGACTCTCAATTTGTTCTTGCAACTGAGAGCTTTTAGAAATATTGTCATCTTTCAACGCGTCATGATATTTTGATATAAGCTTCCCGCTATCTCCAAGCCCATGGGCAACAATATTAAAAAGCGTATTGTTATTGTCTTCAGGAGGCTGCTGCTCTAGGTAGCTAATTCTTGTACTATTTTTTATTTTTAGGTCACCGTCATCTGCCGTTACTATGCCAGCTAGGACCTTTAAAAAAGTTGATTTACCCTCACCATTGCGACCAATGAGTCCAATTTTGTCACCTTTATGAATGGTTGCATTGATTTCATCCAGGATCACTTTTTCAGAAAATCTAAGAGAAATATTGTCTAAGGTTATAAGTGGCATAAGTTAAAATTGAAACTTTAAATAACAGCTTTACTAATGCGTTATTTTATTCATTTTGTAATTGGACTTTTACTTATTCAGGCACCTTTCGCTGAAAGTATTGAAGTTAGTGACTTTGAAACCACAAAACAGGAAAGTCGATACACACAGTTGATTGAAAATATCCGCTGTCCAGTATGTCAGGGTCAGAGTATTGGTGGCTCAAACTCTGGGCTTGCGAAAGACCTGAGGGAAAAAGTGCGCAAGATGATTTTAGATAATCAATCCGATTCTACTATCTATTCTTTCATGGTCGAGCGTTATGGAGATTTTGTAGTCTATAAGCCACCACTCAGACCCAAAACATATCTATTGTGGTTTGCACCTCTTTTGGTGTTACTTGTCTCTTCAATGTGCTTGTTTCGATCAACTCGAAAAAAATTTGATAAAGAAGTCATCAGTAGGAGTGACATTGAAAAAGCAAAAACATTGTTAAAGTAATTTAATAAGTGAATCAACTATGAATGAGAATGAAATCAGTGATTTAATTGTAAAAGCCTATTCACATCAAAAAAGTGGACAGCTCTCTCATGCGATTCAATCTTGGAATGCACTTTTAAATCATCCCTCAGTCACCCAAGAGTTGTCAGCTAATGCACAATTAAATCTTGGTAACTTGCATCTTCAACAAGGCAACAATGATCTCGCTTACGAGAGCATGGCAAAAGCTATCAAAGCTAATCCTAATAGCTCTGAAGCATTTTTTTGTCTAGCCTATATGGAGCAAGAGAAGGAAAATTTTCATGAAGCGATTGATTTTTTTGAATCTGCACTCAAAATTAAGCCTGAAGATGTGGGCGCCCTCAACAACCTTGGAAACTGTTATGATCGCCTCAATAAAAGTAAGGATTCAATTGAAATTTACTCTAAGGCAATCGCTTTAGATTCAGAATATATTACAGCTTACTATAATCGAGGTAACGCATACTCTAAAATAGCAAAAGATGAATTGGCATTGAAGGATTTAACCTTTGCAATTGATTTGGATAATAATTTTTATCAGGCATACTATAATCGTGGGTCAGTATATAAGCGATTAGGCAAAAGCAACTTAGCTGAAAAAGATTTTACTAAAGCGAAAAAACTTGCCAAAGAAGAAATTGAACAATCAAAAAAACAATAGGATAAATGTGAGCGATCTAGAAGAAAACAAATTAATAGCTGAGAGAAAATCAAAATTAGCTTTGCTGAGAGAAATTGGTAATCCCTATGTTAATGACTTTAGACCCCTAAACTTAGCTTCAGATATCCACTCTAAGTTTGATGAAAATACTAATGAAGAGCTTCAAAATGCTAAAGAATCAGTAACAGTTGCAGGTCGAATCATGCTGAAGAGGGTAATGGGCAAAGCAAGTTTTGTGCAGCTCCAAGATACCTCTGGCCAAATTCAACTCTTTGTTACAAGGGATGAACTTGAAGATGGTTTTTATAATGAGCAGTTTAAGAAGTGGGATATTGGTGATATTATTGGCGTCTCTGGAGCGCTCTTTAAAACCAAGACAGGCGAGCTTTCTGTGAGAGTTAATGACTTAAGGTTACTGACTAAGTCTCTAAGGCCTTTGCCAGAGAAATTTCATGGCTTATCTGACCAAGAAACAATTTACCGTCAGCGATATGTCGACTTAATTATGAATGAGGATTCAAGAAGGGTTTTCAAGCTTAGATCTCAAATCATTTCCTATATCAGACAGTTCTTTATTGATCACGATTATCTGGAGGTAGAGACGCCAATGATGCAGGTCATTCCTGGCGGCGCTGCGGCCAAACCATTTATCACGCATCACAATGCTTTGGATATGGATTTATATCTAAGAATTGCACCTGAGTTGTATCTTAAGAGGCTTGTGGTAGGAGGCTTAGATCGAGTTTTTGAGATTAATCGTAACTTCAGAAATGAAGGGCTCTCACCAAGACATAATCCTGAGTTTACGATGGCTGAGTTCTATCAAGCTTATGCTTCTTACCATGATTACATGGATTTGACTGAAGAATTATTAAGAGGTATAGCGATAGACGTATGTCAATCCAATACTATTAATTACCAGGGTGATGAGTTTGATTTCTCAAAGCCTTTTGACCGCCTCAGTGTTGTCGATTCAATACTGAAATATAACCCAGATTTGTCAGCATCTGATTTGTCAGAAGATAATGCTAAATCGACTGCAAAATCTCTTGGTATTCATACTAAAGATAGCTGGGGGCTGGGCAAAATTCAAATTGAGATTTTTGAAGCTACAGTTGAAGAAAAACTTATCCAGCCTACCTTTGTTACCGAATACCCAACTGAGGTTTCTCCTCTGGCGCGTCGAAATGATGATAATCCTTTTATAACTGATCGATTTGAATTATTTATTGGGGGACGTGAAATTGCTAACGGTTTCTCTGAGCTTAATGATTCAGAGGATCAAGCTCAAAGGTTTAGAGATCAGGTCAGTGAGAAGGATGCGGGTGATGATGAAGCAATGCATTATGATGCCGACTACATTAGAGCACTAGAGTATGGCATGCCTCCAACAGCGGGAGAGGGGATTGGTATTGATCGCCTTGTGATGTTGTTTACTAACTCAGCATCGATAAGAGATGTCTTACTATTTCCTCATATGAGGCCTGAGTATGAAAAGTGATTATAAGCGCGAATTTTAATTTGTAATTATGATTCCAGTCTTAACTATAGATGGACCGAGCGGCGTTGGGAAGGGTACAGTTGCGAATATTGTTGCCTCAAGTTTGAGTTGGAATCTGTTAGATTCGGGAGCTATTTATAGAGCATTTGCTTTAGCAGCATCTAAACGAAATATCACAACAGTGGATACTGAAGCGTTATTAGGTTTGGCATCCAATTTAAATCTCAGATTTGAATCTGATCCTGAAAATAATAAGCTCAGTGTCTACCTAGATAATGCTAAAGTTTCATCCGAGCTTCGCACTGAGAAAACCGCTGAACTTGCTTCAAATTTTGCAATGATCGGTCCTCTTAGAGAGTCACTTCTAATTAGGCAACAAAGGTTTAGAGAACTGCCTGGACTTGTTGCAGATGGAAGGGATATGGGTACTGTTGTCTTTAAAGACGCACCCTTTAAAGTCTTTTTAACGGCAAATGTTAAGGAAAGAGCCAAAAGACGACTAAAACAGTTGCAAGATAATGGCATTGCTGGTAACATTTCGCACACTTTAGAAGAGGTTAAGAAAAGAGATGAAAGAGACGCAAGTCGCAAACATTCTCCTCTTAAGCCGGCTAAGGATGCATTAATCATTGATACATCAGATCTTACGATTAATGAAGTCGTTGCAAGAGTAATGGCGCTAGTTAAGGTTTGAGCGGTTAAACCTTTTTTTAATTAACCCGATAAGAGTTAAGTTTAAACCGATATAACTTAACATTTACCGGTCAATATCGAGATAATATGTCAGAATCATTTTCAGAGCTATTTGAGAATAGCGAAATACAACAAAACGTAAAACCGGGAGCCCTTTTAATGGGAACTGTAGTCAGCATGAACCGCGAAAAAGCGATCATCAATGTTGGTTTAAAGTCTGAAGGTTTTATTTCATTAAACGAATTTAAAGATGCCAAAGGCGAACTTGAAATCACTGAAGGTGATGTGGTTGAAGTTGCCCTTGAATCTATTGATGATGGTCTAGGCCATACACTCCTATCACGAGAGAAAGCGAAGCGCATTAAAATGTGGCAAGAACTTGAAGCTGCAATGAACTCTAAAGAGGTCGTTAAAGGAATTGTTACAGGGTCTGTAAAAGGCGGAATGACAGTCGATATTGGTGTTATCAAAGCTTTCTTACCTGGGTCACTTGTAGATGTGCGTCCTGTTAAAGACTTTGACTTCCTCCTGGGGCAAGAAATTGAGGCTCTAGTTATTAAAATGGATGAAGTTAGAAATAATATTGTGATTTCTAGAAAAGCTGTTATGCAAGAAGTTAACTCAGCAGATAGAGAAGCACTTATTGAGAATCTTGATGTTGGCAAAGAGATTGAAGGAATTGTTAAGAACCTTGCTGACTATGGTGCTTTCGTTGACCTTGGCGGCGTCGACGGCTTACTTCACATTACTGATATTTCATGGCAGAGAGTCAACCATCCGTCTGAAAAACTATCTATCGGTGACAAGATTACTGTCAAAATTCTGAGTTATGATAAAGAAAAAATGAGAGTATCACTTGGACTTAAGCAGTTAACGCCAAGTCCTTGGGATAATATCTCTGAGCGTCTACCAATGGGTAAGAAGGTTTCAGGTGTCGTATCTAACCTTACAGATTATGGTGCTTTTGTAAGAATCGAAGAGGGCGTTGAAGGATTAGTTCATGTCAGTGAGATGGATTGGACTAATGCAAATGCCAGACCTTCTAAGTTTGTGAAGCTTGGACAAGAAGTCGATGTTGTCGTTCTTGATGTTCAAGAGTCAAAGCATAGAATTTCATTAAGCATGAAGCAAGCTAAAGAGAACCCTTGGGAGGCTTTCGAGTCGTCTCATAATAAGGGAGACATGATTAACGTTACAGTTAAATCTATTACTGATTTTGGTTTGTTTGTTGGACTTCCAGGTGGAATTGATGGACTTATCCATTTGGCTGATATCTCTTGGGAGAAGCAATCTGCTGATCAAGTTGTTTCAACATACTCTAAAGGTCAAGAGCTAAACGTTGTTATTCTTAATATTGACGCTGAAAAAGAAAGAATTTCGCTTGGTATTAAGCAGTTAACGTCAGATAACTTCTCTCAATACGCAACTACAAATACTAAAGGATCCATTGTAAAAGGAACGATTCAAGAGGTAGATGCAAGAGGCGCTGTTATTGAACTAGCTGAAGGAATTACAGGCTATCTTAAAGCCTCTGAAATCTCGCAAGACAGAGTTGAAGATGCCTCTACAGTTCTTAAGCAAGGAGTAGAAGTAGAAGTTGCTATTACTTTAATTGACAAGAGAACAAGAAAAGTAAACCTTAGTATGAAAGCTAAAGACTCAGTTGAAGAAAAAGCTGCTATGGAAGACTACAACAGTCAAACATCACAAGCGTCTGGCTCAACACTAGGTGATCTCTTAAAAGAAGCCAAAGATAAATAAAAATAAACTATAGCTGTTATGCTCAGGCATAGCAGCAACTTTTTATATGAAAAAAAATGATCTCATTGAATCTGTTTCAAAAGAAATTAAAATTACTCGTTCAGAGGCAAAACAGTCCGTTGAAATTATTTTAGAGGAAATAAGTTCAGCAATTGTTTCAGGTAAAGGTGTCGAAGTTCGAGGATTTGGTGGTTTTCAAAAAAGATACAGAAAAGGCAGGCTCGGCATTAATCCAAAGACTGGCCAAAAGACAGAAGTTGCTGAAAAATTTGTACCATTTTTTAAGCCCGGAAAACTACTCAAAGAAGCAGTTAATAAAGGCTAATTTGCGATTGATTAATGAACTTTAGTTCAGTATAATTTCTCGTTTTTATATGGGGCGTTAGCTCAGTTGGTAGAGCATCGGACTTTTAATCCGCTGGTCGAGCGTTCAAGTCGCTCACGCCCCACCATATACCATAAGGGTTTCCAGTCAAGGAAGCCCTTTTTTAATTCTGTAAAATCTACTCTGGTACAAGCATGGTACAATATTGGACAAATTTTTAGTATAATAGTGGTTAACTAAATTATTACTATTGTTTCACTATGTTTGAAGAAGGACACTCAAAAATAGGCGGTAGAAAGAAGGGTACACCTAACAAAGTTACCCTTATCAGGGCTGATGACTTACTCCTTAAGTTGGATGTTAACCCAATCCAAAAGCTAATTGAGATAGCTGAGTCTAATGAGGCAAGCCTTGACCAAAGGATTAACTGTTATAAAGAGATAGCCAAATACACCTACCCTCGTCTCAAGTTACAAGAGTTATGGGTTAGTCCAGATGAAAACCTTGCTCCAACAGTGATTAAGTTAGTAGCTGGAACTGGCACAAGTACTTAACTGTTCTCAGGTTCACCTAACTATTAATATAACCTCCCTCACATATCAGAGTGAATTTGGACGTATATTCTTTATAGGTTTATAGTGGATTCTAATAAATCATGATAAATGTATATACAACTATAAGTAACTAATAATCATCTAAGTTATTTATATTTTTATTTCAATAAAACTAGAAATATAGTTATATAGTTATATTTTGGTGGTATGATGTTATTATGAATGATGAAAAAATGATTCAAATCCTCTCAGAATTGGGCAATAAAACAAGGTTTGATATTTATAGATTGTTGATTAGCTATGGCGATGAAGGATTAATTGTGGGAGAAATTGGTAAGCGTTTGGATATACCACCTTCAACACTGAATTTTCATTTAAGAGGATTGGTAGATGCTAGCTTGGTCAACCAGGTTAAGCAAAGTCGAAGTATAATTTGTACTGCCAAATTAGAGCAACTTACAGAAGTACTAAGTAAACTTCAATCTGAGTGTTGTAGTGGAATTAGTTGACATTTTAGAGCATTTTTTTACTATATATAAACTATAACACTAGAAACGTAGAAACGTAGAAATTAAGGGAGATTGTATGAATCAAAACGAAACACAGGGGCAAAATAAATGCTGTTCAGATCCTGGTATCGTCAGTAAAAACAACAATCAATGGGTTCTTTTTATAAAGAAGATAACTTCTTTTCTAGGAATTCCGATTGGACTCTCCGTTGCAATTATTACTATCCTTGCTATTGTCTCTCCTTCACAGGCTGTCAATAGTTCGATTGACGCTCTTGATGCCCTGATACGTATTTCACCTTTCATATTGCTATCGGTAACAGTAGCTGCTTATTTAAAAGCCACTGGTGCTGATCAAATGGTTGCCAATGCTTTCCAGGGGAGTCCCGTTAGAGCTATTGCCGTTGCTTCTATATTTGGTGCACTTTCACCTTTTTGCTCTTGTGGTGTAATCCCTTTAGTTGCGGGGCTACTAGCGGCAGGAGTACCCATTGCGCCGGTGTTAGCATTTTGTATAGCCTCACCGATAATGGACCCAGAAATGTTTATCTTGACAGCAGCAGAATTGGGAATTGAATTTGCTCTTGTCAAGACATTATCAGCCATTGGAATGGGATTGTTGGCAGGTTACGGTGCATTGTTGATCAGCAAAACTGGTTATCTAAATGATGCCTTAAAAGACATTGCTAAACCTAGTTGCTCAACCTCTTGTTCGAAAGAAGATAAAGCTGAGATATTGTACAAATTTTGGCTTAGTTCCGATAGGCGGAAAACCTTTACTAAAGAGGTTTTTTCGATTGGATTATTCTTAACGCGTTGGCTAGCATTTGCATTTTTACTCGAAAGTCTGATGCTTGTGTATGTGCCCAATGATTTTATTGTTAATTGGCTTGGTGAGGGTAATGCTTTCGCACTTCCTTTGGCAGTGTTCTTGGGTGTGCCAGCTTATTTGAATGGTTATGCAGCCATTCCACTCGTTGGTGGATTAATAGAAATGGGTATGTCGCCAAGTACGGCACTAGCCTTTATGTTGGCTGGCAGTGTCACGAGTATTCCGGCGGCTATTGCTATATATTCACTTGCTAAGCCTCGACTTTTTGCGCTTTATTTGGGCTTTGCTGCAGTTGGTTCAATGGGAGCGGGTTTTCTGTATTTATTTTGGTTGGGCGTCTAGTTTTTCCTGTCATTTCTGAAAAGAAAAAAAGCCCAAATTGACGGGCTTTTATCCATTATCTTGGTAATTATAAATCAGTTAATTTGACTTTTATTCCGTTTAATCTTTCCTTCATTTTCAAGTATTTTTAACGTACGGTAAAAAGTTTCGTGAGCCATGCCAATTTTCTGAGCAATATCTTTAAGTGGTAAGTCTGAATCCTTATCTCTATGAAATTCAGTGGATAAATAGGTTAAAACCTTTTCTTTAGCACTGTAAATACTCTTGATTTCATTAAGCATTCTTAAATCACGCACCTGAGTAGTAAGCTGCCTCAATAAATTCATCATTGATTGGGGCTTTTCTTGCAAAACCTTTAACAATTCATTCTTAGAATAAACAGTAACTTCTGTATTGGTGCCGGCCAGTGCAGAACAATGGTACTTTTTTGAAAACAATGAGGCCTCGGCAATACTTTCCTCTGCATACGCTACGTGAATTAAAATCGGCGTACCCTCAAAGGTGTCACGTATTAGTTTAATTCGGCCTTTGTTTACACAATAGATATTTTTAACAGAATCACCTTGAGTAAAAAGATACTGACCACTTTTAAGGTGGATGGTCTTTGAACTTAAAATGTTTTGTAACTCACTATAAATCATAACATAGTATTCTACGCGAATTATTTTACAAACATATGATTTGAATCATGTAGTTGCGAATCATCAGCTTTTATAATTAACCTGTTTATAAATGAAAAGCGATTTATTAAATAATACTAATGGAGCCATTCAATGAAGTTAAATAAAAAAATTATATATTCAGCTATTGCCATTGCAGGAATAACCATGGCAACAGTTGCATTGTCACAAAAGCACAAAACAATGAATCATTCAGATATGAAGCATACGAGTGGCATGGAACATTCTAGTGATATGGAGTATTCGTGCGATATGGAACATACAAGTGGTATGAAGCATAATGTATGTTCAGCGGATAATTCAATTTCTATAGGCTCTAGTGCCGTGTTGAGCGAAGCCGGCACAGATCCATTTGCCGTAATACAGGAGGCAATCGCATTGCTTGAGGCAAACCCGGATACGGATTGGTCGACGGTAAATATTGAAGCCTTAAGATTGCACTTGATTGAGATGCAAGATATGACGCTCAATGTCACTGTAGAACAACAACCTATTAACTTAGGCTTTATGGCAGTTATTACTCCCACAACCAATCGAGCTCTGCAGTCTATGACCCAAGTACTATCCGCGCACCCCAGTCAAATGAAAGAGGAGACTGGTTGGGACATGGTGGTCACCAACAATAATGGTATTTTTACAATTGCAGTCACCACGGATCAATTACAGGACGTAGACAAGATAAGAGGATTAGGCTATATCGGAATTATGGCATATGGAAGCCATCATCAACCGCATCACTGGGCTATGGCGTCCGGTGAGAATCCTCATTCTGAGCATACTATGAAACATTAAATAAATACTCCAGTACACAGTCATTACAGACTTGGATTAAGTAAGATAATAATTTATTGATAACTTTTAGCTTTTTAAGTCATGCAAGTCCTGCATGTTATGCACTTTGCAGGACTTGTTTATCAAAAAGTATTTAGCTCAAATCATAGTCCTTTTATTCCTAGCCATACACAAGCTAGCTTAGGTATAACTTTTGTCTTTTGACTATTCGTACTAATCAAACTCTTTGAATACAAAACTAACAACAATTAAACCTACTGTAAAAATACTAATACAAAATGCACCTATAAATGTTGAATTAAATAATATTTCCATAACACCCCCTTTGTAAACAAACAAACAAACTATTGCTCTATTGGTGACGGCTCTTCAAGTTGCTTCATTAGATCACTATCCCACTCTCCATCAACGACAATATGAGCTGCAGCACCAAGTAAGAAGGCCTCAATCAAGTTGTGACTTAGATATGCATAAAACCCAGGTTGTTTGAAAGTGTATATTGAGGCACCTGCTGACCCAGCTCCAATCACCCAGCTTTCTAAGTCTGTTTTTGGTGGATCTGAAAAATTGCCTCGCTCCCATACGAAATCTCCATGTCCACCTATTAGATGTGGATAAGATTGACGATTCGCCTGTGCATGAATAAACAATACAGTCTCGCCAACCTCGGCCTTGAGTGAATTAGAACCTGTAAGGGACCCAACCTTGCCGTTAAAGACAACGAGAATCATAGCAGCAACGACAACGAGAATCATAGCAGCAACGACAACGAGAATCATAGCAGCAACGATAACGACAGAGATGACCATGACGACAGAGATGACCATGACGACAGAGATGACGACTAAATGTAGTTGGTTTTTAATGCCTAATTAGCCACTACCCCCTCTTTTTTTGTACCCTTGCACTTTAAAGGTACGAGAGGGGGGGGCTCATTGCTCTCGGCTAACTATTAATAATCCCTCACTCCTACATCCAAGGTAATTTAGACTTTGACTAGGTTCAAATTGAAATATAATCTTTTTCTTACTTAATGGAATTGTTAATGGAAAAAGAAATAAATAGATGTACTTGGGGTACGAATGATCCTGATATGTTGAAATACCATGATGAAGAATGGGGGGTTCACACTGACAACATTCATTTGATGAGCGAGGAATTATTTGCGAGCCCAGAATGACTTTTTAGCCACGCACCGCTCTAGGGCTTATACCAGCTCTCCCCTTGCTGGATAATTGTTAGCAAGCACAAAGTTTAATGCGCCTAGAACTTCTCGAAAGAGTGGACGAGCGAACGGCATTGTACTCACCTGACTCCAGTACAAAGTACGGTCAGAACGAATTAAAAACAAACCGGGCTCGCTGAACTCAGCTGGCTCTTCAATACCAGTGGAGGTTTTCCCTTTTCCCGCAGAACGGTGCAGGCCCCAAGATTGTGCCTGCTCAGTGGTGACGCCATAAGCCAACGAAATATTTTGCAAATCCCAATTTAATTGTGCCTCAAGAGCGCGCTCTTTGTCATCGCTGCTCAACACCAGCACAGTGACACCAATCTCAGAAAAATCACCCGACAACCTATCCAGCTCTTTCAGATACTTTGTGCAAAGTGGACAGTGCAGACCACGGTAAAAAACCAACATAGTAAAATTATCAGGCGTCTGCTCAGACAGCGACCACGGGCCTTGAAGGGTATCAACCTCCAATTCGGGTACAGGCTGTCGGGGTTTAAGTACTTTCATATCAACATCCATTTGTAATACTCCCAAAGAAATCATGAAATTGTACTCTTACTTCTGCAACACTGTGCTGGTAAAGCCCCAGCTCCCGGACTTATTTCCAAAAATCAAATGATAGTGAGGCTTTTGAGTTATTCCAAGCTGTCCTGAGTGGAACGGATTCTATACTAGATTACTTGGAAACAAGTGTTTCACAATGACTTGTTAGTTGCCACATCTGTCCGATAATATTAATTTATAACCCTCCCTTACACAACAAAGAGGATTCAAATCCTCTCGTCCGACCAAAATAGGCTTATAATCGCATAAAAATTAATCCTTGCTCAAAAGAAGAGTCTCTTCAATTGGCAGTAAATTTAGGAGATTATTATGAGCAACGATAAACAGGGAATTTTTTATATCTTGTTAGGAATGTTTTTCTTCAGCATTCAGGACGTTTTAGTTCGTCAGCTTGCCGATTATGCTTCTTTGACTCAAATAATGTTTATTCGTGGAATTGTTGGCAGCATCATACTTATTATTTTTCTTAAATTAACTAAGCGTCGTATCGACTTCAGTTCATCGTTTCCAATTCTTGCCATCACTAGAGTCTTGCTATTTTTTATAGGTTTTTTATGTTTCTATTTTGCGTTGGCAAAAATGGAGTTTGCAGAGGCAACGAGCTTATTCTTTGTGACGCCATTATTTATAACAATATTATCAAAGTTTATGTTTAAGTCAGAAGTTGGTTTCTACCGTATTTGTGCCGTTATTGTCGGTTTTATTGGTGTTTTACTTATTGTTAAACCAAGCCCTACAGGATTTAATTACTTTACTTTACTGCCTATAATTACTGCTTTTACATACTCAGTATCAATGATGATTGCTAAATATACAAGCGAAAAAGATAGCATTTTCCAACAGATGCTTCATCTATATGGAGGAAGTGTTGTACTTGCTTTTGGTGCTTGGTTGATAATTCCGTTAATCGAATTTGAACCCTCTCAGGCTAAAAGCCTAGAATACCTTATAAGAGATTGGTCAATTTACAGCAATTCAGTACTTGTAATGCTTCTTAGTATTGCAGCTGTTGGAAGTGCTGGAATGCTTCTACTTACATCTGCATACCGAATTGGCTCACCCCCAGTTATTGCACCTTTTGAGTATATTATGTTGATATTTGCTATTGGAAGTGGTTACTTTATTTTTAGCGAGATACCTGATATTTATTCAATACTAGGAATGCTACTTATTACTGCAAGTGGACTCTTTGTTTTTATTCGAGAGGGAGTAAAGAAAGAACCAGTAGCGGTGAAAACCAGTTTGCGCACTTAATTAATATAACCTCCCTCACACAAAAAACGAAATTTGGACTTTAGTTCAAGTAAATATAAAATTCTAGAACGAAAAAACTACTACCTCTCCTGTATAAATTATAAAAGGTTTATTTATTAAATTATTAGGTTCATTTTGAAACATAGTCTTAGTATAATAATTTTGAAGGAGGGTGCAAAATTTTAGTGAAAAACTCCTAAACTTCCTCAGGGTTCCTAAATTCCCGCCCCTCCCTCACACATCAAACGAAATTTGGACTTTAGTTCAAGTTGATGCGTAATCAATATGTTTAGATGTTGATGGCGCGTTACCGGCAGGTAGTACAGAGTAGAAAAATGTTACTCGCTCTTGGGCTATATAAACAATATCTGTATTACGTGGCACCCATAGTACGTCTCCAGGACCAGCTTCGTATATTTTGTCACCGACTTGTAACTTGAACTGTCCCTCGAGTATGTTAATGACCTCATCATAAGTTATATGCCAAGGTATAGAGCAATCTTCAAAAACGCCAATCCCGGCTCCCAGTTTATCGGAAAACGACACATTGACTAAACCGATGGTTTTCATGCCGTTCACAGGCTCAAGGTCGAGGTCTTTTTTACGGAATATCTTTGTTTCTGACATAACATCTCTCCTTATTGAGTATTTAATACTTTGTAATTGTAATAGTTATATTCGAGAAGGTGATATAAAAAAATAGTAGGCATATCTCATATCATATTTACTAAGACTCTTAATCCACTAACGGGAGGCTCATTACTTTTGGCTGACTATTAATAAACCCTCCCTCACACATCAAACGAAGTTTTACAGAGTATAGGTGCTGTATTTTTCTTAATATTATATTTCAAGCTTTTAATAAAATCGCATTTATGAATATTTTCATTTTTATTTGAAACTTTTGATTTTCTGTTCTCGTATATAAAGATAGACACGCATAGATAGTCAATGTTATTACATAAATAGGATGGATAAAAGATGAAGATAATCACATTAATAGTAGCACTAATCTCATTAACAAGTAGTGCATTTGCACTTACAGATAGAGAGATAGCGGACGAATTATTTATACAACTTAAAAAGCAATCATTCATGGATGTACAACAAAATTTATACCTAGGTGGCCCTCCACACGGCCCGGTTCGCTCAGTGGTGGAAGGTAGTATTAACAACCAAAAAACCATTGTAAAATTTAATTATGGTGGTCCAGATATTACACTTGAAAAAGTTACCAAAGATCCAAAAAAATGGCTTAAAGCAATCACTGTAATGCAAAAAAGACTTAATTATGATCAAGAGAATCAAGATTGGTTCTGGGCAAAGTACAAACCTGACGGCACTCTATTTGTAGAAAATAACCAAGTTAGAATGGGTAAAGATAGTGGCTGTATTGGTTGTCATCAATCTGCATCTGGTAATGACTTAACCTTTAAACATAACGAAACTGTTAACGCCAATGTCACGGTAGTAAATTAAATCTTAAATTTGCTTAAGAAGTTTGGAATAAAGCCAAACGCTTAATAAAAATTTATTGAAATAATTTGACTGTTACATAATAAAGAAATCTCATTTTAATTATTAAACCTTCCCTGATTTGTCAGGGAGGGCTGGGGTGCCGAGTAGATTCAAATTGAATAATAATGTCTTAATGAATAATAAAATAACAAACAAACCATCAAAAAAAAATCTCAATGCCCTAATAATAGGAACAATTTTAATTCTTCTTTGTTGTTTTACTCCTCTTTTAGTTTTCACCTTGAGCTTAGTTGGGCTTAGTTTTTTTACACCATATTTAGATTTTGTATTATTTCCAGCACTACTATTATTTACCTTCTTAACAATGTGGTCGTATAAAAAGTATAAAAAAGAATGTAGAATTTGTGATAATGATACTAGTCATAAAACCAACTCATGAAAAAATTACTTATTGTACTTTGGCTCATTACTTTTGGCTGACTATTAATAAACCCTCCCTCACACATCAAACGAAGTTTTACAGAGTATAGGTGCTGTATTTTTCTTAATATTATATTTCAAGCTTTTAATAAAATCGCATTTATGAA
>Ga0233429_1000724_pt1 | contig 48028 bp, 47 predicted proteins | sample SI_118_April2016_3_FD_179879 | JGI IMG/M metagenome (GOLD analysis project Ga0233429, IMG submission 179879) | Seawater microbial communities from Saanich Inlet, British Columbia, Canada - SI_118_April2016_135_MG | ecosystem: Environmental > Aquatic > Marine > Inlet | place: Canada: British...
ACGAAGCACAGACAGGTCAGTACTTTCATCGAAAATTCTATGATGTTGATGTACTAGAATTTTTCCAAAAGCAACGACACGTTGGTGCTGATGTTTATTTAATTACCCAGGACATTAGGTGTTTAGCTAGGGAATTTCAAAACTTAGCAGAATATGAAATTCGTGCCGTTCGCCGTTCTCATTCATTTGGTAATAAATTTACCTATAAAATTTATTCTGGTGATGAGTGCACAAAGACAAAAAGAATTCCTAAACTGCAAAGAGTTTTTAAAATGTATACATCTATGGAAATTGAAGAAGGTGAGCAAATAAAATCATCAACTACAAAGTTTATAATTTATACCCTACTTTTAATCGTTGGAGCTGGTTTTGCTTTTAAGTATGGATTTATGAACTTTATTGGTCACATGAATTCTAAATCAAGTGTAACAAAACAAGAAGTTGGAACTGTAGAAAAACTAAATAAACAATCAAAAGCAGTTTCTATTGTCGATGGACCCGCAAAAGTAATTCAAAAAAACATGTATAAGATTATTGGCTATGTAGATGATGGTGGGAAGAAATATTATATAGTAAATACAGGACGTTTAACACGTGTTCAATATTCAGGAGCTCCCAAAGGTGTTGGAGAGTCTTTGAGAATAGATGGTATATAAAAATGAAATTTGTTAATGATGAAATAAGAGTTGAAATTTCTTTTTGTCAATAGATTAGGTTCGAACCTGGTTGACTTCAGATTGTGGTTCGTCCCTCACGCAATCTAACCTTATTCGTTAGGAGTTTTTAAAAATTTATTTAAAATTTCTCTTTTTTCTCTTTCAAATCCTTCTTCTGTCAAAATGCCAGCTTCTTTTAATTCATTCAATTTCATTAACTCAGTATACATAAAATCATTATCTAGATACTTAAATTCATTATTTAGAAGATTGATAATTTTTTGTTCAAACTCATCGCTGTTAAAGTCGGCTACTTTACCATAAGAATCTACTTTACCATCTATAATCCTAACAAAATAAGGAGTATATATTCCATTCCAATCATCGGAAGCAGTTTCTGCTAGTTGATAATTAAGATATTCTACTCCTTCTTTTGCACTAACACTAACTGGTTTTCCCATAATATTGATGGCCTCTTGTTTCGACATTCCAACATTGATTCGATTTGTTTTATGTGCAGTTGCACAACCGAATAAGAAAACTACTATTATTGCGATTACTATCATTCTCATTGCTACCTCCTAATCTATATTTTCTACTTTTAACGCTTCGCATCACCGGCAAAATAAAGATGCAAAGCGAAGCGGCGCAGCTTTATTTTGCCGGAGTGTATGTGTTTGTTATGCATTATTTAAATCTAATATCCCTATTTCAAGATTTATCTGATTTGAAATGCTGCATACTATCGGTTTAATATTTTTTTCTTTACCATTATAAAAAATTGTCCACGCTGGTTTTTCACCGTCTTTAATCTTGCCGTTCTTGTCAGACTTCCCCTTACTCCAAACAGATATAACCCATCTCTTGTTTTTGGATAGATATTGCCTTTTTAGCTTCATTTCAAATCGTGTCATTCGATCATGTATGGGGTTAAGGATAATATTAGTATCTTTATTCAATATTCTAAGGAAATTGAATTTATCCTCAATCTTTTTACTTGCCTTTGAGTATTTTACAATATTAGTTTCACCGCACAATAAAACAGTACAGTTTCCCAGTAATCTTTGTGCCTTGACTTCTGCTTTGAATGGCTTAATTACCGTATCCTTAAATGATTTGGTATATTTTAACGTTCCAAACTTTTGGATTAGCCTATATTCTTTCCATATATTTTTATCTTTGAAATAAACAACATACTCGCCTGCCTCTCTCTCATTACCATCAATAAATTCTTCAATAAAGATAGTCTTGATATTATTTATTTCCATCTTGTTTAGGGTTTGTTTAGCATCAAAAGATTTTCTTTTTATGAGAGTAAATAGTGAAAATATAGCACTATCGCAACCTTGTTGATTCAAATGCAAGAGAATGCTTTTAAATGTATAACTAAAATCTCTAAATTTATTTTTGTCCTCTTTCCTATAGTCACGAGAAATAATACCAACTTTTTTAATACTAATTGAATTTGGAAAGTTAATGGATTTTACTGACTTTGGATTGGAATGTTCAGATTTATTCTTCATAACCATCTCTTAGTCCTATCAGCTCTCTAAATTTTCCTTGATCAGCTTTGTTATTTGCATCAAGAGAACACCAGATATAATCACTTGCATATAGCCTTATTGTAGGCTTGATTTTTAAGATTTCTGGTGCAAAGTCTCTTAGAGAGTCATACCAAGCACGCTGCTCATCCCTATATGCTGGGTCATTGTCTTTTTTGTCTAATGTAGTACATAAATTTACCCATTTATCTTTGCTAAATCCAAGAGTAAGTACACCTGAATAATATGATAATGCTATTTCTCGTGGTTTTGTAAAATGCTGGGATTCATCAAATTCAACTATAAACCCTGGTTCTGGAATAAAGAAATCGACATTTGGTAATTTCTTTGCTTTGACAAAAATTTTATGGCCTCGATATTTTTGTAAGTTCAAATGGATTTGAGTTAACTGTTTCTCGAATGGTGAGCCTGCGTAATCATCTATTTTAGAAGGAAGCTTAAGATTGTAATTTACAATAGCCTTTCCATATATATTGTTAAGTAGTTCTTCCACCCTTATCTTGCAATCTTTACACCGCTCATTATGTCTCTTTTTCATATTCCCTCTTTGGCTGTGTTTTCATTGCATAAGAGTTAAATATACAGATGTTATGATATTAGGAATATACAGCAGCCGTATATTTCCAATATCATAGTCATGATTTAAGGTTATTTTATTATGAATATACGTGTATTTTGATGCGTCGTTCGAGTTTGCCGTGGAGGAGGACAGGTTTCTTGCGCCTTTCATTCCTGCCTTCTTTTACCCACATTTTCTCACCGCAGAGAATATTGATAATGTTTGTAATGATTTCTTTGTGTTCTTCATCACTGTTTCTTAGTATCTCAATAAGTTTGTCGACCAAGTGTTCTTCTTCGGAATCCTTATATATTACATAAGTATTGGATACTACATTTTGTGAGACATTTTCTTCAATGCTTTTGCCGGTGACGAGTTCTTCTACCATGATTCCCAACGCTTTGGCAATTTTATACGCAGTATCAACCGAAGGTGTACTCCCTCTCATAATACTGTCAATAGACCCTCTGCTTATTCCTTCTTTTTCTAAAGAATAAGGGCCTTTTGAAAATTTTTTTGTTAATTTTAAATAGTTATCTTTAAAGGACATAAGATTTATTATGCAATATAAGCGTATTATACCATTGACAAATACGCTTATATACGTATAATTCCTGTCAATTTGGTAAAAAGTTATTTATATGACAAATTATTAAATATCTTAGAATACATGTATTTATCAAAAAAATAAACGGTTGGCTTGTTCCTTTTACATCTTATTTGTTTGTTTTTCAATGTAAAAATTGTCATGGAAGATAATGAAATTGAAAGATACGTTGATATTAAAAGAGTATCCAGATACACCTCTCTCCCTGTTAAGACTATATACGATTGGTCTAGCCAGGGAAAATTCCCCTGTATTAAATTTGGCAGACGTATTCTATTCGACATTCAAGATGTTGATGAGGCGATGGCTAATTTGAAAAAACCATATCTTAAGCTTGAGAATACTGTTAATAAAATCATTGGAGACCTTCATGGTAATGCTATATAATTTTGCCGATAGTGACATACAGATACAAACAGGCTTCGGGAAAGGAGATTTTAATGTATAAACGAGGCGGTATCTGGTGGACGTGTATTAGTCATAACGGCAGGAAGATCCAGAAGAGTCTTGAAACCTCTGACAAAAAGCTTGCACAAGCTATAGAGGCGAAGATCAGGATAGAGCTTGTTGAAGGAGACTATTTTGAAAAGCTGGTTGGTCGTAAAAAAATGTTCAAAGACATGATGGATAAGTTTATGGTTGAACATGCTCCAAAGGTTTCAAGAAATATGCAAATCAGCTATGCATCATCATTAACACACCTGAATCCTTTTTTTTGTGAATCTAATTTATTGTCTATTTCCCCAAAAATGGTATCACGATATAAGGTATTGAGAAATAGTGAGGGTGCTGCACCTGCCAGTATCAATCGTGAATTGTCAATGCTCTCTGTCGCTTTTAATGTGGCGATCAAGGAATGGGAATGGCTTAAAGAAAATCCTGTCTCAATGGTGTCAAAAGAAAAGGAAAATAATGCAAGAGATAGATGGTTAACTGAAGAGGAAGAAAGATGTCTCGTTGGAAATAGTCCTGAGTGGCTTAGGGAAATAATAATCTTTAGTCTAAATACAGGCTTAAGGCAGGGTGAATTAATTTCTCTAGAATGGCTAAGGGTCGACATTGCTAAAAAGACTATCCTTATTGACAAAACGAAAAATGGAGAAAAGAGAACAATTCCACTTAACAAGAACGCATTAAAAGTAATCAATGAAATGTCAAGGGTAAGAAATATTAAGAATGGTTATGTGTTTCGGAACAGGGATGGTGGAAAAGTTAATTCTGTTAGTCTGGGCGTTGCTTTTCGTAGCTCACTGGAAAAAGCAAAAATCACTAATTTTAGATTCCACGATTTGAGACATTGTTTTGCGACTCATATGGTGCAAAAAGGAATTGATCTCTATAAGATATCGAAGTTATTAGGCCACAAAGATCTCAAGATGACTCAACGCTACGCACATCATTATCCTGAAAGCTTAAGAAGTGGTGTAGATGTGCTGGATTCTGACTACGTTTTTACTACAGTTCAAGAAAATGTACTTTGAGCAGAGTTGTAAGTTGTTAATTATCAATACGATAGGTGTGCAGTTAACACTATGTGTTTGTGTATATCTATCAAATTTTGATCCTATTTTATAATTTTTATAAGTGCCTGAATTACTGTCTGTTTCAATTCTATCATTCTATAACATAATGACTTATAATTCCAATTTAATTCTGGTGATGAATGCACAAAGACAAAAGGAATTCCTAAATTATCCAGTGGTGTCCGGTTAGGTTTTTGCGTGTACGGCTTTTGTCATACCCGAACGCCTTTATCGGGTATCTAAAGGCCAGCTTATTCTAGATTCCCGCTATAAAGAATGCGGGAATGACAGCTTTTGGACAATAAATAGACACCCGCAAAAACCTAACCGGACACTACAGTAAATTATCCAGAATATTTAAAATGTATACTTCAATGGAAATTGAAGAAGGTGAACAAATAAAATCATCAACTACAAAGTTTATTATTTATACCCTACTTTTCATCGTTGGTGCTGGTGTTGCTTTTCAGTATGGATTTATGAATTTTATTGGTCACATAAATTCTAAACCTAGCGTCGTTAACCAAGAAATTGGAACTGTAGAAAAACTCAATAATCAATCAAAAGTCATTTCTATTGTCGAGGGATCCGCAAAAGTAATTCAAAAGAATATGTACAAAATTATTGAATATGTAGATGATGGTGGGAAGAAATATTATATTGTAAATACTGGACGTTTAACACGTGTTCAATATACTGGAACTCCTAAAGGCGTGGGAGAGTCTTTGAAAATCGATGGCGTTTGATATCTTAATCAAAAATCAAAATGTGATACTAAGACACATAAAGGATTTAAAAAAGTCAGCAGCGTCCGGTTAGGTTTTTGCATGTACGGCTTTTTATACCCGATCTGTCAGAAGAAACGTAGGGCGAGGCTTTAGCCTTGCGCTTAATGTACGAAAGCAAACCTAAAGGATTGACCTACGTGCTACACGCAAAAACCTAACCGGACGCTACTGAAAAAAAGTGAAGATTGATATGAAAAATAAGAAGAATATTAATGAAGAAATAAGAATTGAAAAATTTTAGTTGTTGATTCTAAGCGATGTGAAGTTGTTCTGGTAACTAAGCTATACAGACACCTACATCCCTCAGCTAGTGAAGAATGTAGGCGTCTGTATATTAAACCAATACTGGTAAATAATTACTTAGCTTTTATTAACTGCTCTTTTTTTCCGTCTCCGTCTCACTTCTGCTCCTGCAAGTCCTGCTAAACCAATACCTAGGAGGGCAATGGTTGTTGGTTCTGGGACAGGATTTGCATCATGTGTGGTGATTCCTATTTCTGTGATAGAGAAAAATTCAGGGAGTGATCCTGTAGTCGTAATATTGCTGATCATTACGGTTGAAGTTCCAATCGAATCCAGTCCGGTGAGGCCTGTGGTCAAGTTGATGTATTCATTTTTTGGTCCCTATGACGTTGTAGTGAGGAATGTCTCTGAAACTCCCCCGATCGTGATATCTAAGCCTGTGATGTTTCCGGGTATGGTGTTGGCGTCATCGAATGAATATAACGTCAATTCTGATAGGAAATAAGTGCCGTCTAGGTATAGTGTGATGGTTGGTTCTAGGAGGGTTGCAAATAATGGGGTCGTATGCCTGCTATCTCCAAGCTGGTCATCGTTCAATATCCCACCTCCACCTGTATAGTCGGCCTGTGTGCCATACGCTCCATCGTAAAATACTCCATCTACTGGCCCGTCTTGGGTAACTGTTCCAGTGTAAAAATGTGCCCAGTCTCCCCATCCGCTTTGGACTGCGTTGTCAATATCATAACTACTTATTATTGTTGCCTGTGAAATGTTTCCTAGGACTAGCATGAAGACTGTGACTACCATTGGTATTAATAATATCTTTTTTATCTGTCTCATTTATTCCTCCACTCATTAACAATTTCCAGAATACGTGTATATTATTTCTAAGTTGCTCTCTTTTTTCGTCTGCGTCTTACCTCTACACCTGCGAGTCCTACTAAGCCGATTCCGAGTAGTGCAATGGTTGTTGGTTCAGGTACGGATGTGGCTGCAACATCTCCCTGTCTTACAGCCAGTCCCCACGGGTCAGTTGAAGTATCGGAGTCTAACGGCGTTCCCCCATTGAAAAAATCGAATGTGTTGTGCGTGTCCGGGAAGGACCCCACAGATGAACTCCAGTATATTACACCGAATAAGTTTTGAAAATTGTCAGGGTTATTGATACTGCCACCCCCATCTGCATTGAGTGAGTTATCGTTGTCATATAAATGTTCAAACTCGGTAATTCCTAGAAAATCTTGTTGTTCAAACAAATTGCCTCCTGTTGGCAACCTCCAGTCATCGAATAATGTCCCTCCGAAATCTACAACTAGACTGTCAGCCCACGCCATAGTATCAAACACATTACCTGGGGCTATTTCCGTATGATCATACCACGTAAGGTTTAGAGCATCGTCATATATGAGCCTTCTACCCAGTGAGTCGGTACCCCTGTTGATAAGAAACGCCTCTGCCGTTACCGTAAAACCAGAAATCATTACAAATGCAACCAACACCATATAAAACTTAAAACATGATATTCTCATCTAATTCCCCCCCCCCACTCATATACATACAAATCAATAAAATTTTGTTATGTTTTAAAACAATCAGATTGGCGTTATTATCAATTAATAATCATTGCTGTTAATGGAATATTTAAAATTATAAACTATCCATAATTTAATTGCAATAAGGGAAAACCTGAATATGCGCTTCGAAATCCCTTAGTCTAAATTAAGGCAGAAAGCACATGGCTTGGCGTAAATGATTATGGCAATATAGGTTAGTCTGTTTTATGATTTTTGTCTGCATAATAATAAATGTTGTAATCCAACTAATAGGACATCTCCTTACCTCCTTACCTCCTTACCTCCTTATAAGGAACAATTACCATTTGAAATATTAAAACAACTTTTAAAGCAGATTATTTTATTCATGCTGGGTTGCTTTTTTTGGATTCGCTTTTAGATGCTCTTTCCCTGCGTTCTTCTTTACGTTTGTTTGCATCTTCCACTTTCCCGTTGTCAATCATCTCCTGTATTATATCTATTCTCTCTTGGCTTAATCCTTCTACATCATAGTTTTCCTTCCGCTCTTTCTTTCCTTTCCTTGGATTTATTGATTTGGGATTCCTTCCCTTTTCTCTCGGATGTTATCTTACCAATGATAAGTTCTTCCATTATTATGCCAAGCTCTTTGGCTACCTAGCTTGCGACTGATGCCCCAATATCACCACCTCTCATAATTGAGTAACGTTGATTTAATTATACCACTAGCCTATCTTAGATACAAGAAATCAGGTAATAATTGGGGAATAGCACCCATAATTACTGCTTTCCCTCCATATTACCCTTTCTATCTCACAGAATATTTTTATCATATCCTATTAGTAATATGGAGCTTAGGACATGGTACATAACAACCATTTTTGACATATACCTTTTTGGTACATGGTATGCTCTTCTAGAGTGAGATTATTTGTGTAAGCGAATAGTTCTTAGCAATAGTAAATCGGAAAACTGCTATTTGATAGTACATCGTAGATTTTATGCGTGTGTATTGTCTTTATTGTCTCCATAACTTATAACTTGGAATTTCAGGTAATGAACATGCAAACTATTACGAACTACAGCCTCATACTTATTGGCGCAATCATTATGCTGATCAGTGTCGTAAGGGTGAGGAGCCTTCTGAAATTCATATCAACCATTTCTGAATATCATCAAAAACAGGTCAGACTGTTTTTTGTGCTACACCGCGAGCTGATGGTACTCTTTTTCATAGGTTACATTTCAGTTTTAGTGGCATTTGCCTTTCATTATTCATTTGTCAGTGAAACGTTCGTCAGCTTTATTTTTTTCAGTGGATCTATATTTGTGTACATCGGGACAATCGTCCAATCACGACTCCTGGCTGGAGTACAAAACACGTTGAAAGGTTTACTTCCCATCTGCATTACGTGCAAAAAAATTCGGGTTATGGATAGAGATTCCGAAGGGTCGGAGAAATGGCAGAGAATTGATACATTTATATCAGAAAAAACCGATGTAGATTTCTCTCATGGATATTGCCCGACCTGCTTTGATAAGGTTATAAAAAAAATTCGAGAGGAGTAAAGAAAAAACATAGACTCATTACTAAGAAAATGATTGGGAGACTACTCACCAATCATCTGCACAACCACGCTACGCCTTCTCGGCCGGTTATCAAAGTCTATCACCACTATCTGCTGCCATGTTCCCAACATTAGTTTGCCGTTATCGAAAGGCACGGTGAATGAAGAACCCAGCAAAGCCGCACGAACGTGGGCATAACCATTACCATCTCCCCAAGCCTCATCATGATGATACGTAACCCCGGTAGGAGCAAGTTTCTCGAAGGCTTCTGGTAGATCCTTGAGTAAACCGGGTTCATACTCAATAGACGTGATTCCTGCCGTGGAACCAGAAACAAAAACAGTAAGATTGCCACGTTCGAGTTCTGCATCCTCCAGAGCCCGTTCTGCCTGCGGCGTAATATCGATTATGTCTGTATGTCCGCGTGTAGATATCTCTACAGAATCCGTTATAACGTTCATATAATACTATTCCCCACGAAATACACGAAAAGTCACGAAAGAGAGAAGGTATAATAACAGAAATGTATAATTTGTCATTCCGAATTTAATGCAAAATCTAATAATTTCAATAACTCGTAACCCGCCTGTCCGAATGGCGAAGCCAGGCGGGCAACCCGTAAATTTTCCCTTAATTTCAGTAATTACCTGAGTATTATAAACCTCAATATTCTTACAATCTACAAGTTTTCATATCTCACAAGAATGCATCATCATATGACGGATATGCTTTTCATAAATTAAGTTGTAACAATCTCTCGCTATAATCGAAGAAAGGTGTAATGGGCAGAAAAGTAGTCGTAGGCTAGTCAGTATACTTTTGTTAATAGATTTGGTTTGACCCCGAGCATGCTATTGGCCTGGGTTCCTTAAAACGGTATAAATGAATCGCAACTATGGGCGAATCTTTCATTTATCTCTGTTTCTTTTCTCTTATCATATGTTGGGAGATAGCGACGATCAATGGAAGAATTTAATATAAATTGTTTCATAAATTTATCGTTAATCTTGGGACAAGCATCAGTATTAAATAATTGACAGTTATCCCAATTTCGTATGGAGGCTATAATTTTATTATTTATCACTTTTTTAATCTGTTCATCGATTTCAGTAAATTCAATTGCAATAGCAATTATAGAGGTGTCCAGGTGTCTTTTCGTGCGTAGAACTTTTCCGACACATTTAATGTCAGGAGGGGAAAGAGAAAAGTCTATCTTTAAGTCCAGAACAGTATCAATTTCAAAATTATTTCTCGTATAAAAGGAAATACCACCTGCACTCAAATTAGTTACCGTGACCATATCCCAGTCTTTGGGAGTCATGTTTTCATTTAATTTAACATGCAGCATTGTAAAATATGGTTCTTTTATTCTTAGATATTTTCTTTTATTATGAATCTTATTCATGGCCAAACCTCCTATTTGGTATAGAGTGATTCTTTAAGTACAAGCGACAAGTTTTATGCCTAATGGACGTGTAAATTCTTATTGATTATGTGAGTAACTACTGTGTTATCTTAGTACATTAATTGAACCCCTCCCCATTGTCTAGACAAAAGTATTTTTGTTGTGTTAGTGGGTTATGTGAGAGTATGCTTTTTTTAGGAATGGCGTGCCATGGCACAAAAGTGTAATGGGCAATAGTGTGCCATGGCACATTTTATGATGTTAAATTGTGGTTTCTTTTACTGATTTCCAACTAACTTTAACAAAATTTTCCCTGCATTGATGTGTCAGATTTAGAACGGGAAGATGGCGGGATAGCTCCGGTGCAACGTTTCTGCTTTGCCGAGGTCGTAAACAGGGGCTGCTCTCCTTACATAACCAGTTTCTGGTATGCAGCTTGCTAAAATAAATTGTGCAATGCTCACCAAATACGGTGACCTCTGTTCCAATCCTAAGGAGAAGATTGTGGCTAAGATATTAATTGTAGATGATAATAAAAACATAGCATTCCTGCTTAAGAGCTTCCTGGAAGAAATTGATTACGATGTCATTGTGTCACATAACGGAATTGACGCACTGGAAAAAGTAAAGAGCCTGAAACCAGACATCATGATCCTTGATTTGCTAATGGAAGGAATAGACGGCATGGAAGTCTTGAGACGTATAAGGCTGTTTAACAAAAGTATAGGTATTATAGTAGTATCTGCCGTTGTGAATGAAGATATTGCAAAAGAAGCCTTGGCAAAAGGTGCAGATGAATACATAACCAAACCTATTGACTATAACTATCTGAGCGAATCCATACTTTTTGACCTTGTAATGAGAAAGAAGGAATAAAAATAAAATCACCAACTACAAAGTTTATTATTTATACCCTACTTTTCATCGTTGGTGCTGGTCTTGCTTTTAGTATAGATTTATGAATTTTACTGGTCACATGAATTCTAAATCAAGTGTAACAAAACAAGAAGTTGGTACAGTAGAAAAACTGAATAATCAATCAAAAGTCGTTTCTATTTTCGAGGGACCAGCAAACGTAATTCAAAAAAATATGTACAAAATTATTGGATATGGAGATGATGGTGGGAAGAAATATTATATGGTAAATACTGGACGTTTAAATATATAGGGACTCCTAAAGGCGTTGGAGAGTCTTTGAGAATTGATGGTGCTTGATATCTTAATCACAAATCAAGACCTGACCCCGTATCTTGCAAATGAGATTGGCTTATGTATTGGTCTTGTTGCTTTGTATTTTGGTTGTGCTCACGATTTTCGAAAGTTAGCGTCTAGAATAGAATCGAATAAAGAAAAATTAGAAAAGTTTAAAGATGGATTAGATGGAATATACGATAGGGTATATGTACTAGAAGCGACTATTGCTGAAATGAAAGGGGAACAGGATGAACCAAGAACAAACCCATGACAAATGCAGTCACTTCACAATTATTAGGTGTCCACATAGAGACGAGGTTTTAATGAAAGAATTTATTAGTGATGTTAGCATGGGAACCAGCGGTATAACAAAACAATTAGATCACAGCAAGGCAGAAGAAGTTGACAAGAAATATTGTAATCCTTGTACATCTTTCAAGGAAAAGCGAAGTTGAAAACGGGCGATTGGCAAATATGATTAGGAAGGCAGGTTAATAAAATTATATCAGAGGAGGAAAAATATGACGATTTTTAAAGATGGTTTCGACATTGTAACTAAAGTTAGTAAGGATATTAAGGATAGTAAACTTGCATCTGAACTAACTCAAATCATACCTATCCTCACCACAGCTCAGACTGAGAACATGGAATTATCGTCTAAAAACCTTGAGCTAGAGAAAAAGTTATTTAATCTAGAAAAAGAACATGCAGAAGAAATCACAGGATTGAAGGAAAAGCTTTCTGCTAAAGAATTTATAGATAATTGTGATTTTGACGAAACTTGTGGGTTTTATGTTTCTAAAGAAAATGGACAGCGTTATTGTACTTCATGTTTATTAAAAGGCATTAAATCTCCTTTACAAAAGTATCGTCATTCATGGGATTGTAAAGTCATAGGCTGTGGACAATGTTATAGTCCTCCACAAAATATAGACCCTCCTGACACGCCAGGCTATGGTTTTCAAAGTTTTTAACCAAATGAAAACTACTTTGAAAAATAGATACTTTTTACCTTACTATATAGGAAAGACAAACTGACGAATGATAAGGAAGGTAGGTCAATAATGAGTACATCTAATATAATCTCGCTTAGTGTTGCAGGCATTGCTTTAATAATTTCTTTATTTGATCGTTTCTATAAACCAAATTCACTTAAAGCAACCATTGGCCATATTACGAGGAAGGAGCATGACTATATCATTCCTATTACCTTTGTAAACAGTGGATATCAGTCCAATGCGATTAGACACGTAATTAGCAATGCCTATAATGAGGATCCAGATGACAAAAAGCGTAGTAAAGGCATTACCCTTTATCAGCTTGATGCATTTACATTAAAACCACAAGATGTAATAACTAAATTAATTAAAATAAACGGGTCTGGATTTGGAATGGACCTTCATGGTAAATATTATAAAAGATTTACTGATTAACAAAACTTAAACATTCCGTCATTAAAGGCATTTGTAGGAATTCAAATTAGTGTTATTACTAAGAGTGGCAAACATATTAGTATAGAATATTTGGTAGGTTGCTTTGATCATGATTTTGCAAATAATCAATTCCCGCTAAAAAATTTGTACTCAGTTGATGATGCCTCTATTAACCTTTTAAAGAGCTCAACTATTGATAACAGCAAACCTGTTCCTATGGAGCGTTTTACGAAGACGAAAGCATCACTTGTTGGTTTACGATAGTATAAATTGATTACCAGAAGGTTAACAAATGCTTGTATTAGCAAGACGACAAGGTGAGAGTTTAAAAATAGGAAATAAATTAGGGTCGGACCAAGCTAAGTTGTTGGTGTAAAAGAAGAAGGCTTCTAGAATGTGGCCATTTATGGCCTTAAACATCACTTTTTAGTACAAAAAAAGCACCTACAACCTTCGTGTTAATTTGTGTCTTTCGTGGTTACCACTGTTTTATAAAAACGTAGATACTTTAATGCCTTCTTTGTCTATCGTATATGTTACTGCTCCATTCTCATGCGTCTTATGCAAACTTACTCCATGCTTTTGGTAGTCTCCAATTGTAGAAGGTGAGATATCTTTTGCTAACCCGTTTATTATTGCGTGTCCCGGCCTCACATTTTTAACCAGATCTCCTGTATTCACGATAAAACCACCATGATGAGGAACTTCTATTATGTCTGCAGATACGCCTACACCTGAGCTACCATTCCCTGACAAAAGCATTTCAATTCCCCTTTCACCTATATCACCACACAACAGTATCCTGTAGCCCATATATTCAAGAAGCAGTACATTGGAGGAATCATTTGTAGATATGTTTTCTACAGGCACACCTCTACCTCTTAAAACGTCCCTATCGGGAGGATTGAGTACGCAGATCTTTGCTGATCCATAACCTTTAATCTCCAATCCGCTTGCCAATAACCCTGTCTTAATTTTTTCTTCTGCAACCATTCTTATCAAATCAACCTTGTTCTCCGTCTGTAAAAAAAATTTATTTACAAAAATATTGCCAACACTGAACCTGTCGATAATAGAAGGGATGCCATTACAATGATCATCGTCCTTATGGGATATAATCACCGTATCTATCTTCTTGATCCCCTGCTGCCATAGAAAAGGAGCAACAATAAATTTGCCAACATCATAATTGCCCCGTGTACCTGAATCGTAGAGCATGTTTTTGCCATTAGGAAATTGTATAAAGAAAGAGGCCCCGTGCCTCACATCAAAACAGGTAAGTTTAAGACAATCCTGGCCTCGACCAGGTAAACCGGAAAACACAAAAATATTTAAAATCGCCAGGGTTGCGATTATCGTATGAGCTAGCTTGATCTTGAATCTCTCCCTTAGTATGAAAAACATGACTATCAGATAATAGATTACAATCCATAGCCAAAAAGGTGTTGATGTATAAAAAAAGGTCTGGGAATTTTTTGAGAAAAGGAGGACCAGGTTTTCAAGCGCTATTCCGGAATATGAAACCAGCCATGCGAATGGTATTACCAGAATAGGAAATATAAGTCCTGTTATTAAGACGATAAAACCACCAACCAATATAAGCCATACCAGCGGAAATATTAGAATATTCAAGAAAACGTTAAGAGGGGTTACAATATGAAAATAGTATGCTATGAGCGGCATCACGGCAAGCCAGGCACTCAGGGACACACAAAATGTTTTTCTACAATAGACTTTGAATTGAAGCCATATCTCGCTTCTCTCTTCTTTCGCCTGGAGTTTTTCTACCAGAAGGGATGATTTCCAGAAAAAGTTTTCTAATCTGTTTGAAGTGTATATAATTCCAAGCACCGCAAGCACCGAAAGTTGAAAGCCAACGTTAAACAGATCGGAAGGATTTATCAAAAGAATAATGAATACCGCTGCCGCAATGCTATTAGGTAGATCCCAACGCCTGTTAATGATAAACGAACCATAATACATTGCGACCATAATGCCCGCTCGAATAATTGGAGCTTTCATTCCGGTAATGGCAGCATAAATAAATACAATCAGTATGATAATTATTGCCAGGTATCTAGTATTAAGCCGTATCAACCTTAATAAACAGTGTAAAGTGACAACCAGAATACCAACATGCAAGCCACTGATTGCCAGGAAATGTATTGTCCCCGTCTTTAAAAAACCGTCCATCAAGTTTTCCGGCACTTTCTCGCGATCACCCAGTAAAATACTACTGACGAGCGGAACGCTCTCTTTTTTTACCTGTTTTTCAATAACCGTATTTAATTTGTTCTTCAGTCTATAGACAAATGCATAGAAAGGAATGCCATTACTTTCTGATATAATCTCTATGTTATTTAAGCTAACAACGTTTGCTATGGCTTCAATACGCGGGTTTTGCCTTTTAAGGTAATATCTATAGTCAAACTGACCGGGATTTCTGGATGTTGAAGGTATTGATATATTGCTGGTAAGCTCTAACTTGTCACCATATTTTAACTTTTCTGAAAGGTAATGCCTCTTATTTAGGGACGTGCTTTCCTCTCGTTGAGTTGGGTAAATGTTTACTTTAACCACACCGGTAATATTTCTCCATTCTCGCCGTATTGTTCCACCCACTACATTTTCACCGGAAGTACACTCTATAGCCTCTGCTCTTAGCAGAAAAGTAGACATCTCCTTACGATATTTCATTGAAGACAAAAGAGGAGATTGAACAAATTTGTTAACAGGCGGTGAAATAACAACACCTCGTAGGTGTATGGGGATTCTTTCGGTATTGATGAAATTTGATATATTATTGTCTGCATGAGAAAAAAATCTAAGGTGATGATAGGTAATACCCGTCAAGAAGACAAGAATAAGAAGTGCTAAAACACTCCATTTTGTCCGTCTTAAAATTTCAGTTGGGCAAGGGTGAAATATGAACAAGAGGACATACGCAATAACGAACGTAATTGCAGTAGAAAAAACAGGAAGAAATGGAATGTTTCTTAAATAATTAGTAGAAATGCCGATTGCGAAAGAGACTACGATTCCGACAAGAGGACGATGTGTCATTTTGTACTGAAATTCAGTAAAAGTTATGGTAAGTTCTTATTAAACGAGGATTAGGACGATTTCAGAAAAGAATCACTTGTAAAATAATTTACAAATAGTATAATGCTAACGACTTAAAAGGATTTGATAATCTATGGGACATGTCTTAAGTAAGGTCGGATATTTCAACTCGTCCAGTCCCTTCAGCTAAAATAGTATCATAACGACGGGAACATATAAACAAGTATTTTTATTATTTAATTTATTGAATTTCGGGGAAGATTTTTATGGCAAATGGTTTTGAAGGAAAGAAAAAACACAGGCTTAATAGAAAAAAATATATCTTAAAAAGACGTGCAAGAAGAAGGAAAAAATAGAAGTTTTACTATTAAATTTATATAGTAGGTTCCTTCCTTACAAGTGCCCATCTGTTGAACAGATAGGGGTCGGTAGTCTACCCCTACAAATAAGGTAAACAATAAGGGCTGGTACCGACTTAAATACATTTATAAATAGAAAGATAATATGAGTTCTACTGTTAATGAAAAAACAATAACGAAAGTCCCTTTAATTGACTTGAAACGCCAATATCGAAGTATGAAGGAGGAACTCAATTCCGCAATTCAGGATGTCCTTGAAAGCCAGGCATTCATATTAGGCCCTCAGGTTAAAGAGTTTGAGGATCTTTTTGCCTCATATTGTAATACGAACCATGCAATAGGTGTTTCTTCCGGAACTGACGCGCTGCTCCTTGCACTCAAATCATTAGGAATTGGTGATGGTGATGAAGTTATTACAACGCCTTTTACATTTTTTGCGACAGTAGAAGCTATTTGTAATGTCGGCGCTAAGCCGGTTTTCGCAGATATTGATCCTGAGACATACAACATTAGACCGGATTTAATTGAAAAAAGCATAAGCAAAAGAACAAAAGCCATTATTCCCGTTCACCTGTACGGACAATGTGCCGATATGGACCAAATTCTGGAAATAGCAAAGAAAAATAACTTAAGGGTCATAGAAGATTCTGCTCAAGCTGTTGGTGCTGAGTATAGAGGTAAAAAAGCAGGATCAATGGGTGACCTGGGATGTTTTTCTTTCTTTCCAAGTAAGAATCTCGGCGGTATGGGTGACGGTGGGATGGTAACATGCAACAGTGAAGAACTTGAAGAATTAATTCATATGCTGAGGATCCATGGCGGTAGACCAAAGAATTATCATGCCAGCTTAGGTATTAATGGAAGATTGGATACAATACAGGCATCCATCCTAATCAAAAAACTCGGACATCTGGACGATTGGTGTGATAAACGAAGGCAAAAAGCTTCGTATTATACAGAAAAATTGAAAGAGCTTGATTTAGTAACGCCAAAGGTAATGAGCTTCAACAAGCACGCCTTCCATCTATACGTGATCAGAGTAAAAGAGAGGGACGGGCTTATGGAGCACTTAAAAGCGAATAATATAGGTTGTGCCGTGTATTATCCGGTCCCCCAACATTTACAAGAATGCCTGGCAGATCTTGGTCACAAAGAAGGTGACATGCCGGAAACGGAAATGGCGGCAAAGGAGACACTGGCACTTCCCGTTTTTCCGGAAATAACAGAGGAAGAACAGGATTATGTTATAGAATCAGTCAAAGATTTTTTCAGTTCATGATAATTGAACATTTTAGTTTTATTTCTCTTTATGCTTTTCATGCACATCGATATTAACCACGCACAAAATGAAAAGTTACTTTAGTAAAATTTCTTGTTAGGTTTTGTATGCGATCATTTATATCTACCATATTCATCATATTACTAATTATCCTCTGCAATAGAAACATGGCAGAGGGGGCACACATAAAAAAGGATGTTTCTCATTATCCCATACACATAGGTGCAGACGCGATTTCGACCTGGCAGAATAATGAAATTAGAGTCTTCGAGGCTAGTGGTAATGTAGAAATAGATCAAGGTGAAATCAGAATTGTTACAGATAATGTAATAATCTGGTTTAAAGAGATCAAAACAGGACAACTCGTTGAAGGAAATATCGAGATTTATTGTAATGGCAATATAACCATCTTCCAGGAAGAGAGTATTCAAGATTATGAAGAAACATACCTGGCGCTAGTTACTACTGCCGGGATCTCTGTTAGCCCTACACGTGAACTTGATCAAGTAAAAAGTTTTGAAGATGAACAAAGGTCTGAATTATACGTACAAGCGGAGAAGTTCAAGGCGATAGAGAATGGCGAACCATATAAAGATGACGTTACTACGGGGACTACTGCTTCAGGAGATATGGTAGATATATTAGCAGACGATATCGATACCTGGCTGGAAAATGACGTTCGTGTAATCGTTGCAATAGGAAATGTCAGGATTAAGAAGGGCGAAGAGACACTAAATGCAGATAACGTAATCTTATATTTTGATCAAGAAAAGGATGAAAACGGAAAGTCGCCAAAACAGATATATAAAGAAGTATACGCTGAGGGTAATGTAACACTGACACGTAAAGATGATTTAATAATAGCAGAAAAAATATTTGAAAACATTAAGGATGAGAAAGGGCTTTTCGTTAAGAGCACGATTAGCAGTGTTCTGAAGCCTCCTGTAGTCAGAACGGAATTGCCCGTTTTTATAAAAGGTGATGAAATAAAGAACACAAAAGGAAATTATGAAATAAAAGACGGAGATTTTTCCCTTTGTAGCTACGGACATCCTCATTACCGTTTTGAACATTCAAAATTAAGAGTTATTAAAACTGAGGAAAAATCAATTATAACCGCAAAAAAAAATGTGTTTAAGATTGGTAATTTCCCCGTAATGTATATTCCCTATTTGAACTTTAATTTGAAAAGGAGTCCACAACGACTCCAGGAATGGAATACCGGAAGCACTTCGAGATTTGGGAGATTTGCGACAACCGATTGGGACGTATACGGTTTTGGCTTTGGTGAAAATATGAGCGACTGGAGCGATTTGACATTTAGCGCAGATTTTTTTGATTTAAGAGGGCCGGCAGCAGGACTAGATTTTCAATACGAAAAACCCAATTCTCGTGGATACGCCAGCACATATTATATAAATGATGATGAAGAATTAGACATTAATGATGTTCCTATTGATTCCAATAACAGAGGGCATTTTTTATGGCGACATAGACAAAAGTTCGATAATAAATGGATAGCAGATATTGAAATATCACATGTTAGTGACAGAAGTTACTTCAGAGAATATTTCCAACAGGAATTTAAATTGGAAGAAGACAGGAATACTCTGCTTTATTTAAAAAAACTCTCTGACAACAAGGGAATTACATTCCTGGCTGAACATCAATTACGGACTTACGATACTTTGGTAGATTCAGTAAGACTTAGTAGAAAAAACGAATCATTTCCCGAATTGAAATACAGAGTTATTGGAGAACCTTTACGTAATGGTAAACTAAATTTCACCTCTGAAACTGAGGTGGCATATCAAAACAGGGTGTTTGACAGAATTACTCCTTTAAAAGCTGAAACTAACTTTCTTGGTCGTGGAGAGTTGCTGACCGCGGAAAGAGTTTTTGACAGGGCACCAGCGAGGCTTGATCCGGAAGAAACTGTCAGGTTTGATACATACAATATGCTCAACGCTCCATTCCGCATGATGGGTCAAAGATTTAATCCATTCATAGGAATTCGATTAACCGGTTATAGTGAGAGTGTGCGGATAGACCCTGTTACCTTACGTAATGAAGGCAATGGTACTCCACGAGGAAGAGTGGCAATACCTATTGGCATTAATACCAGTAGAACACTCTCACGGACATACAGTATATATAATAAATTCTTTAATATAAATAGGCTAAGACATGTCATGGTACCCGAATTACTTATTAATCTTACACCGGTAGTCACCCAGGATCCGGAAGACTTAAATCAGTTTGACGGAGTAGATGCAATTGATACCTATAAATCAGTCAAACTTGGTCTGCGTAATAGACTCCAGACTAAACGAGGAGAACCAGGAAAAGAGAAAACTGTAGACGTTGTTGATTTAGACACCGAATTTAATTTCTTCCCCGGAGACGCAGGTCTTAATAGAAAACGGGATGACTATATAGGATTGTACTTAAAGGTAAGATTAACCGATAACCTTTCTATCCTTTCTGAAGGAAATGAGTTTAATCTTAGGAAAGGAGGTGTTGATATTTTCAATCTTGGTATTCTATACGCAAATTCACCTAAATATCGTTTCTCAATTGAAAACAGGTATGTTGATAATACCAGTTCAACGGTCCTCTTCGCATCAACGGTAGCATTAAATGAAAAATGGAGTGTAAACTTTACCGAGCAATTTGCTTTCAGGACCGAAGAAAAAGATGCCATAGGTCGAGGTACTGAATTTGAAAACCAGAGCTTATATAGCTCTGCTTCTATCTCAAGATATTTCCATGATTGGGTCGCCACGATGAGCATAAGTCAAATTGGTACCAGAGACGATGATAATGTTGTTACGTTTAATATTCTACCGCGTGGCCTAGGAGCCGCAACTAACCGTGTCAGATCTTTGGGTACTATAGTTCCGCAACAACAGCAGCAATAGATAAACCTTTTATTCCTCTTAATACCTGTCATGAAAAAAGCAGTTTACCCTGGCACTTTCGACCCTGTTACCTATGGCCATCTTGATGTAATCAAACGTGGCAGTAAAATTTTTGATGAGCTTATTGTCGCAATTGGTCACAACCCATTTAAAAAAACCGTATTCACCGTTGAAGAACGAATGGATATGCTCTCAAAAAACACCAGTGAGATCCAGAATACCAGGATAGATTGTTTTGAAGGAATGTTAACTGACTACATGAAGGAGATGCAAACTAATATAATACTGAGAGGTATAAGGACGGTATCAGATTTTGAGTATGAATTTCAAAGGGCACTTACAAATCGTGTATTAAAAACGGATATAGAAACTGTTTTCATAATGACGAGCCAGGAATACTCATTTTTAAATTCCAGTCTCATTAAAGAGATCGTAAGCCTTGGAGGTGATATCTCTAAATTTGTACCTTCTGATGTCGAAAAACTACTCCGTCGAAATTTGCAAAATCCCCAGACACTTCAAACATAACTCCTCAGTTGCAAAATCTATCCAACGAGCATAGTGGGCTTCCACACAAAACCTAAAGCTCTACATCATGTATGAGTAGTTTAACATTTACATGGATTGAAGATAAGCCCCTGAAAATAGTTTCGATAGTATGAACAAGGTGATTATTGTGGTGATTCCCGGCATGACAAGTAAGAGTTCAAGTGGAATATGTTATTCTTCATAAATTCTTAACTCTTTTTTGCTGTTTCTTCCCGGGAGAAATGTTGTAAACATACAGAAGGAAGGAGAACAGTTATTAGATAACTATTTGAGTTGGCAGAGACTCTGCCTTCACTAATTTTCTTCAATTCCCAAAAGATCTGAAACCTTAGTTATATGCGCGTAAGGCCCACCGTCATTAATTTCCGACTTATAGAAATTGTAGTGCCTGCCATGTTTCATTAATGCAGTAGACATACCAAGCCTCTTTCCCACTTCTATTTCATCTTTAATCTTATCACCAACGCAAAGAACCTGTTCCGGCTCTAGATCGTATTTAGTTAAAATTGCCTTGAAACACTTCTCCTTTCCTCGCGGATTTTCTGTTATGACTATTTCGTCAAATGATCTTTCAAGGCCCAGGGTTTTTATCTTCTTTTCCTGCATTTCTCTATTGCCAAAGGTAACGAGGAATAGCTTATAGCCAATTCTTTTTAGTTCGTTAATTGAATCCATTGCATCAGAAAATAACATAGCGCCATCAACCTCCAGAGTATTAATGGTATTAGCAATTTCTTTACAGAACTCTTCTGATAGATTGTATAAGTCGGCAATTTCTTGTGAAATGTCCGCTTTTGGACCAAGACGGGCCTCAAGCTCTAATTGTAATTTTAACGCCTCAGCTTCGGAGCATTTGATCGCCTTTGATATAATTTTTGCAGCAAGTTTTTTACTTTTTAAAACAAGCGTTCCGCTGCAATCATATAGGGTATCGTCCAGGTCGAATATGATTGCTTTAACCTGAGCAGATATCAGAGAAATGGGTTTGGACATATATGTGTTTTACTTATTTTAACTGCGTGAAAGTACTAGTTTTGCAAAAATTCTACAGATAGAATCTGCCAGTTTCTCTGGATCGTGCCTTATCAGGTCTTGTTTTTCCCACAAGATTCTTTTTTTATCAAGATTTTCAATCAAATCGGTAACCTCTACCGCTACATTATTATTTTCTAAATCTTCATCAAGGGTGACAATGTCAGCACCCTCTTTTCTATATTTTTCAATTATTTCCTTACGAGGAAAATTGTTGTTTACAAGCACATAATCCAAAACTCCCTCGCCAAGATACCTTGTAATTGCCTTAATGTGCTCGGATGCGGTATAATTATCTGTTTGTCCAGGCTGTGTAACGATATTGCAGAGATAAATTTTTACTGCTTTTGTGTTTTGTAATGCTTCTTTAATTCCACCAACAAGAAGATTGCAGATAATACTTGTGTAAAGACTTCCCGGGCCAATTACGATTACATCTGCTTTTTCAATTTCACTGATTGCATCTGGTGGACATTCAACATCATTTGATTTCAGAAAGAGCCTTTCTATAGGGGGCTTCTTGAGTGCACGTACGTTTAATTCTTCTTCTACGATAGAACCATCCTTTAATTCAGCACAAATGTGAGTACTTGCAAGTGTGGAAGGCAGGACCTTGCCTTTGATCGCCAGTATCTTACTTGCTTTTTTTATTGCCTGTTCGAAACTGCCAGTTATATCTGTTAAAGCAGCCATCAATAGATTGCCAAGGCTCATTCCATTAAGTGATCCTTTATTAAATCGGTATTGAAAAAGCTGGTATAAATCTTCTTCCTGTTCCTCTGTTTCTGAAAGTGCGACCAGACAGTTTCTTACATCTCCGGGAGGTAATATACCGTATTCTTCTCTTATAACGCCTGAACTTCTACCGGAGTCTGTAACCGTCACAATTGCCGTTAGATCTTCGCTGTATGTTTTTAAGCCTTCAAGCGCGATTGGGAGACCCGTGCCACCACCAAAGGCTAATATTTTCAAATTGTTATGTGTTTTCCCAATATCTTTTAATTTGAGCAAAGTCGGTAACTGGAAAAATCGTTTTATCTTATAATCGGGCTTGTTTGAACTATCATAAGCAGTTTCTTCCTTAAACCGTCCATGTAACATCTGGACTGTTATCATCCCCTTAGCTTTCGCAATTCTCAGTTCTTCCCTTACCCGATCTCCAACGACAGTAACATCCTGTGGGCTTAATGAATACTTTCTGACAATTGCCTCAAAGCAATCTTCCATTAATAGCCCAACTTCCTGGTCATTAATTATTATTTCATCAAAGTACGGTTTCAGATTTAGCAACTCTATCTTTTTATGCTGTCTTTCGTGGATTCCTGTTGTCAGCAAGAACAGCTTATATTTTTCCTGTGATAATTTTTTTAACGTTGGTACAACATCCGGAAAGAGTTGTATATTTGACACTTCATCACTGTTGTAAGTCTTCAGGACAGTGCGGACAAATTCATGGTCTTTTTTGAATTTAGTTGCTATTTCATTGAAGACAGGATAATAAGGGCCATGCTTCTCTGAAATATCTTTTTGCATTAAATAGGCTTCTTCTTCTGTGCATGGCAACCCCGCATTAACCATTGCTTTTGCAGCACGTTTTCGGGATGCTTCAAGCAACGAGCCTGTGCAATCATATAGCGTATCATCAAGATCGAAAATTATTGCTTTCATAGTTTCCATTTATAAGAAGGACTACCATTAGAGGTAGATGTAAATTACGGTAAAAGGTTAAACTTGCATATTTAATTTTGGAACATAAAGTTACCTGGTTTACTTATTTACTCTGTTTTTAAGTTTCTAATTTCGGGGGAAAGCCCAACCTTGCTGCCAACCTTAATTCCATTTTTCCTGAACCAACCTTGCTCCATTTCAAGAGCATATTTCACTTTCTCTTTTGATGTGTGACTCATTAAACTGTAAGGAGTCATAGAATCTATCTGTGTAATTACTTCTTTAGAATTTATAAAGGCAATCGAAAGAGGAATTTTTGTATTTTTCATCCAAAATGATAGATTCTTCTCATGCGGAAATATAAACAACATTCCGTGATCATTGTCTAGTTTATCCCGAAACATCAAGCCTATTGTACGGCCTTTTTGAGTAAAAGCAACTTCTGCACGAGATATCTTGTCGTTTATTTTTATTTCGTATGTGTTTTTGTTTGATACAGGGGAATGAGTGGAGCAACTAAGAAATGCGGGAAGCAAGGTTACAAGAAGGATGATATAAAAATAAATGCTTCTCACGATGCGGAATGACGAATCCATAAGGTAGTTATTTTACGGGATTTCTGAATCTGGCAACCGGGTTGACTATGGCAAGTCCACGGTAATATGTGACAACCCCATTTACAATTTCTGTTATTATTTTATTAAAAGAGGTCCTTTGTCTTGCCCTTTCCAGTTTTACTACCGGTCCCTTCTCATCAGTTATGGGTATCATATCAACATTGCCAAAATCCATTTTTAACATATTGATCATCCCACCATCACCTTCCATTTGCTTGACAATAGCAGCTGAAGGTAACGTGGCAATGTAGGAAAGCGGATAGGTATAGTCTCTATAACTGTCTTTTTGTATATATGCTTCACCTTCAACGGCCAATGTACCCAGATATTCTCGAACGGTATTCAACTTTGTTTCATTAACATCTTCTTCTTTAACTTTTGTAGTTTTTTCCCTGAAAGGGTTGATACTTCCTGTTATAACTGTTTTGGCAACCGTTTCCTGAGACTGGAATGTGTTTACGTTAATCTGTATTTGTTGATGATTCACAAATTGGAAGGAAAAAACATCTTTCGTTTTTTCATCGTAAATTGATGAATTGGTGAATTTAATACTAACATTGTGTATTTCTAATTCAGGTATCAATATTTCGAGAGGAAGGATTATTTTTGATACCGTCATCGCACCGGGAACAATGTTGCCACTTCTATGAATTTCATTTTTATCATTTGTTATTTCAACAAATCTTCTTCCTGATGATTTTGGTATTACATAATCATGATGCATTAAAAATCTGTCAAAAACAAATAGTCTCTCATTACCATTACTATCCTCTCCGTGTCTTAAGCTTGGGAAACGTGTACGAGCCCTGGTATCTCTGAAGTATATAGAATCCTGTAGAAAATCTTCGAGCTTAGTTAACGGTATACCAAAAAATGGCTGGTGAGTATTGTTCATATTCATGTAATATAAATGATGAGTACTATATATAGTATGGAATTACTTTCATTTTTGAGACTGCTATAAATTTTAGTTTAAAATAAAGATATGTCAAGATGTTATTTTTGTATATATAAGGTATCAGGTACTTGTTTATTCTGCCTCTCAAAAGAACATAAGTTTATTATCGCATAGAAGGGGCCAATCTTTATTTTTTTTTATCTATTTTAACGTTTAGTAAAAAAATATTTATGTTTTTGGTATAAAGATTCGGGACTTTGGATCGGGTAAAACATAATCCTTTTAGTATCAATGTGTTAGGCTGTTGCCATATTAAATGATATCTTTTTCCATCGTATCAAACTTTGAATATGATGTGAAAAAAATTAACATGACATTGGCGCTTTGTTGATTACACGACGGATGGTTGATGATTCTGGGTTATAATCCCCCCATCCTCCAATCCTCCCCAACAATGATTGAGTTGCGTATATGAAATGATAATTAAGGAATTGATGCGGTAAGAAATTAAGTTATTTCTTTATCATTAATTCTTTTGCCAAATCCGGATCAATTTGAGGGACATTCAATACCCTTTGCATGGATCCCTCTTGAGCTTTTGATATTATGACATCAGCGGTTGGATCAGATTTCGCTTTACTACTTCTTACCGTCAGTTGCGCGGCGATCTTCAACTTTTCCTCGTTAATTTCGCCTCTGATAATGGCCAACGGCCCGGTTATATCTTTCATCTCCAGCAAAAAGTCACGGACTGTTGCCAGTTTTTCTACCACAGGATTCTCTTCTTCATTACGGCTGACGACCACCTTGGTTTTGTCATCAAGTCTAAAGTGCCTTCCAACCTTAAGTAGACTAACTTCATTTACTCCAGGATCTCCGTGATTTACCGAGTCCTTCATTCTGTTGGCAAATTCCGGGTCAGTTAATAGACACCCTCCTGATGCACATGGATAATCCGTCACCTCGAAAATGTCTGCAAGCTGTATCTGGTCTTTTCGTGAACGACCCTTAATTTCAAGTAATTCCTCTCTGTTGACCAGTCCGTTTATTTCAGGAATTGTGGGTTCAAGATGTTTCGCACAAAGCGGCCTCAAGACAAGCCCGGTTAATCCGGCTTCCTTGTCAATTATCTTCATTGCCTCTTTCCTCTGCGACATTGGACGCTGGCCGAGCACCTCACCCGTTATGATAAAATCCGCCCCGATTTCCTTCATATATTTACCGGCAGCCCTGAAGATATTTATGCGGCAGTCTATACATGGATTCATGTTCTTACCGTAACCATGTTTTGGTTTCTTTACTATCTCCAGAAAACTCTTGGTCGTATTTATAACCTTAACCGGTATTCCTAGTTTTTCAGAAACTTTTACCCCTTCCAATTTACAACTATCTTTGGATGTGCAAAGGCAAAAGACTGTGGTAAAGGTCAGGGCAATTACATCGATACCCTGTTTTTTGATTACGTGTATAGCCAGAGTACTGTCCAGTCCTCCAGACAATAAAGCGAGAGCAGTTGTCATAATTATTCAATGGTAAAAAGGTCAACGTAAGAAACCGTTCCGGCATGGTAAAAAACATCAAATCATGAGTTTAATGCGGGTATATTGCAGTCTAAGTTATCTTACACAAAATATTTGAGGGGCTATTCTATCAGATAAAAGGTTTTGACACAAATATAAATCACTGATAGACTAAATTACATTTCATTTTCCGCTACAAATAATTAAAAGAGAGGTTCCAGACTGAAAATATATTTTTTCTTTTTCTTAAATCTACGATAAAAGGAGAAAAATGTATAGAGCACCAATCGCTTCAGGAAGTTTCTACCCTGGAAATAAAGAAGAACTGGAGAGTGTACTTAAGACGCTTATGGAAGGTTGTCCGGAAAGGCAAAAGGCCTTGGGTGTGATCTCTCCACATGCGGGATATGTGTATTCAGGCCGCGTAATGGGAAGTGTTTTTGCAAGGATCGAGATACCGGGAACCGTTATTATACTTGCACCAAACCACACGGGACGCGGGAAACCATTTTCCGTCTGGTCGGAAGGACTCTGGCGGACACCGCTCGGAGACACATCAATAGACGAAGAACTTGTCAATGAGATACTGAACCGGTGTGAACTGATCGAGAAAGATAAGGCTGCTCATAAAAGCGAACACTCAGCAGAAGTTATATTGCCTTTCCTTCAATATAAAAACCCACAAGTTAAGATTGTTGTTATTGTCGTCAGGTCTGGTAATTTTGAGAATTTAAGTATAATTGGCAAATCTATTGGTGAGATTCTTAAGAAAATGAGACCTGATACCCTTGTTGTCGCTTCATCTGATATGACCCACTACGAATCTCAACAGTCTGCTGATAAGAAAGATAAATCTGCTATAGCAGAAATTATTGCTTTAAGAGAAGAAGGTCTTTACAAAGTCGTTCGTAATTTGGATGTCAGTATGTGTGGCGTTAGTCCTGTAATTTCAATGATGGTTTGTGCAAAAGAACGGCATGCCACAAAGGCAGAGTTAATCAAGTACGAAACCAGTGGAGATACGACCGGTGATTACAAACAAGTAGTAGGATATGCCGGCATAATAGTAGAGTAATTACATCATATGTTTATCCGCTTGAAACACATCATGCATCACAATCTAAAAATTTCTGTTATCATTCCAGCCCTGAACGAAGAAGAATCTATAGGACTGGTACTTAATGACATTCCCAGTGAAATAGTTGAAGAAATTATTGTTGTAGACAATGGCAGCAATGACAATACCGTTACTGTGGCAAACAGCCTTGGCGCAAGAGTTATACAGGAACCATTAAAAGGATACGGTTCTGCCTGTCTCAAAGGTATATCAATGCTTAAGCAAGATACAGATATTGTTGTGTTTCTTGATGCTGATTACAGTGACTATCCTCAGGACTTACCTGCCGTTGTAAAACCAATAGTAACCGGAAAAGCTGAAATGGTTATAGGTTCCCGAATGTCAGGTACAAGAGAAAAGGGTGCATTACTGCCACAGGCTATTTTTGGAAATAAGCTAGCAACCTTCTTAATCCGGTTATTCTGGGGCTTCAAGTATACGGACCTTGGCCCATTCAGGGCAATTAAATACGAAGACCTGCTCGCCTTAAACATGATAGACACAAATTATGGATGGACTGTTGAGATGCAGATTAAGGCGTTGAAGGAAGGGCTGAGAACAGTGGAAGTGCCGGTAAGATATCGAAAGCGAATCGGTCAATCAAAAATTACCGGTACGTTTTCAGGAACAGTGCGGGCAGGCATTAAAATTATTTATACCATCTTCAAGTATGGCCTTCTTAAGTGACACGTAATTGTTCACCGCAAAGAGCGCAAAGATTTAAGCACTATTTGTATAAAAACTTACATGAGATACTTCAAGGTTTTAATTGTTTTCTACCAATTTCAAATGCCCTTGTGTAGGGTGGCATGGACAAACTAGTTTGTCCGTGTTGTACTAATTTATATAAATTGAGGGCAGGCATTAGCTTGCCAAAACAATTATTTTTTTAAATCTTGCAGTAAATCCAGTGAATAACACTAATTATGCCAACAAAAGAAACCTCCATAATAATACCCACTCTTAATGAGGAAGAGACGATAAGTCACTGCCTTGAAACCGTGGTAGATATTCCCGGCATTGAAGTTATCGTTTCTGATGGCGGCAGTACGGACAGGACAGTAGAACTTGTCAAACAATACAAGGATGTCAAAGTAGTTACTTCTTTAATGGGGCGGAGTATTCAAATGAATAAGGGAGCAGGATATGCCAGTGGAGAGATTCTCCTTTTTCTTCATGCCGATTGTGTATTGCCAAGAGAGGTTGTTTTGAATATTCGAAACATTTTTGAAGGCAGCACATTTGTAGGAGGTGCATTTAAGATCAAACTATTATCAGATAAATTCCTTTACCGGTTAATAGAAGCGGGCATAAATTTTCGCTCAACGGCTTTTAAACTGCCTTATGGAGATCAGGGACTATTTGTAAAGGGATCTGTGTTTAAAGAATTGGGCGGTTTCAGGGAAATGTCAAAATGTGAAGATCTTGATTTTATCTGTCGTCTTAAAAAAAACAGAAAAATTATTATACTTAATGAGAGAATTACTTCTTCCATAAGAAGGTGGAAAAACCATGGCATTTTACAAACATCTCTCAGAAACCAATCCTTACTTGTCTCTTATGTATTAGGAATAAGGAGCTTCAGTCGCAGATGTTAGCAGTAATGTGGAGTGCAGTAACCGTGTTACTGCATTTTGTTAAAACATCGACACGGTCGATGCACTCCTTATTTTTCAATTCTTAGTCTATAGCAACTCAATACAATATTAGTAATCCCTCCGGGAATTTCCGTAAAACCTTACCTAAAAACTCCACACAAGTTTGGTCACTATTAAACACAAATTCCTCTCTATTAGATTACTCTCTTTATTTAGCAGGAATTTTCCTTATAGAGAAGTTGTCTTATACAAATAGAGGAAGCGGCATCGCATAGCCTCTTTATTTTTTGTATTAATTTATACACTTTTCGGCAGGAGGTTTACATGCAGAACCATTTTATCAAATTACTAATTGTGTTATCAGTAGTAGTATTCGTAGCAAGTTGTACAACGACAGGCAACAAAAAATCAGACGAACAAAAAATAACCGGTGAAAACACGATGCTCCCGCCATTTGGTAATGCGGAAGATGTTAATTATTCCAAAAAGCTTTGGGCAAAGATGGAAGCAAAAGATCTGAATTCAACACCCGCGAATCTTTATGTTGGCGGCCCACCACATGGCCCGGTACGTGAGGTTTTAGAGGCGATTATTGATGGTAAGAGAGTTATAGTTAAACGAAACTTTGGTGGTGAAGGTGTCAGTGTTAAATCAGTAAGTCAGAACCGGGCAGCATTTCTTAAAGCGATTACGGTAATGGCCAAACGTGAGGATGGCTACGATCCAGAAAACGGTGATTGGTTCTGGGTTAAGTATAAGCCGGATGGAAGCCTACACACCAATGCGAAAGGAATGAAACTGGCAGGCAAAGTAGCTAAAGGTATGGATAAGGGCTGTATCTTCTGTCATCAATCAGCATCCGGTAATGACCTTGTATTTATTCATAATAAAGAGGCCAATGCAGAGGTTGTTCATGTTAATAAATAAGGGCAAATGCTCTCAATTATAAGCATTAGTAGAATCTGTGGGGCACCATACCGATTTATTGTATGGTGCCCTCAGTTTTTATTAAGTGTGAAATGCCTCCTCTTATCTGTAAGGCCGTTGGCAAGCTAATCGAATTATTTTACATATCCCTTATTTTTTTCTATTTTATGGGAATATCTCTTGTTTATAATTTGTCTTAATAGAAGAACGGAGTTTTCTTATTCGGAATAATAAAATATGACTCATAAAGAACATCTTCTTATACACATTGACGCCTTATACAGGTCAGCACGGTATCTTACGAAGAATGATAATAACGCGGACGATCTGGTCCAGGAAACGTACTTGAAGGCATTTAAGTTCTTACAGGACGATAAAGAGATCAGGAATGTGAAGGCTTGGTTATTCAGGATATTAATGAATACCTTCATCAATAAATATCGTAAAGACAAACGTGAACCTTCACTAGTTGATTTTGATAGTGTTGAAGCATTTCATGAATCGATACAGGAGGAGGTCATGGCACCATCAATTCTGGATGATGAGTCGGTACTTGATAACCTTATGGATGACAATATAAAAGGAGCACTGGAAGCGTTGCCAGATGACTTTCGCATGGTAATATTGCTTTCTATTGTTGAGGGTTTTTCTTACAAGGAGATTTCAAAAATAGTAAATTGTCCCGTTGGCACGGTAATGTCCAGAATATACAGAGGGCGGAAAATGTTAAAGGAAAAACTGACCGGTTATGCGAGAAAATATGGATTTAAATAACTATTTTGTTCACCGCAAAGACGCAAAGATCGCAAAGTTATTATTTTTTAGAAAGTAAATGATGGAGATTTCTGAAAAACGTTAGGATTGTGTTTTAGAGGGCAATCTCATATGTATCTTGTTCTTGTTTTTCAGCCTTTTTTTTGCGTCCTCTGCGTCTTTGCGGTAAATATTTTGTATTTATCCTGTCAAAAAAAGAGATTAAAAAATGAATTGTAACGATAGCAGAAAATATTTTTATGCCTTTCTTGATGACGAACTTGATGTTGAGAAGAACATTGAGGTATTGGCACATTTAGATATGTGTTGTGAGTGTGGCAGGAGAATGGAGAAAGAACGATTGCTCCAAAAAAGGGTCAGGGAAACGGTTTGTACGGTGAAGGCCCCTGCCTATCTCACGGAAAGTATTTTGCAAAAAACAGAAGAGCGGCCAAATTTCTTTGTGCTATTAGCAAAGAATTTACTATCCGGAAGGCGTCTGGTACCTATTGCGGGCATTGCAGCTGCGATAATGATAATAGTTTATTTTTTTGTGATACCGGATATTTCTAAGAAGAACGATCTCTTATATCTTGCAGAATCTAAATATCACAACTATATGATGCAACAACTCGATCTGGATATACGTTCGCAGGATCCTGAAATAGTTATGGAATATCTCCGGGAGCAAACTAATTCAAGAGTGGTCCTACCTGAAATCGGAGATGCCGCTATGTTAGTTGGCGCGGCATTATCTGAAATTGATGGGGTGAAGGTCTCTCAGGTTTTTTATATGCGTGATGAAACTCCCGTTTCACTTATGATAATTTGCCACCCTGATTCTGGTTCGATAGATAGTAAGAACATTGATTTCTCAGGGATGAAGAAAATGTTCGTAGATGAGAAGGTCGTTTATTCTGATAAAGGGTATTGTGGCCATTGTCAAATCATGGGATGGGAAGATAACAGTAGTCAGTATGTTGTTGTCTCAATGTTAACTAGTGACAAAATTTTAAAAATGTTAAAAAAAGCATGATATGAAATATCAAGTGAGGTCGCTATTTAGACAAAAACCACCTTTGACTTCGCTTAGAAGATACGGATGTCGTCATGCTGAGCGAAGTCGAAGTGTTGGTAGCATTAAAATAGAAAAGAGAAACGGAGGTTGGTGATGAATACAGTTATGAGAATATTTTCAGTTTTTTTATTAAGCGTGTGTGTGATACTTGTTTTAACATTCAGTACAAAAGTAGTATTTGCCGGAGTTGAAACAGGCGTTAATATAGGGCAGAAGGCAGCTCCATTTAAACTATCGACCGTTGACGGAAAAGAGTTAGAGCTGGGATCTTTTGCAAAAGATAATGTTACGTTGCTGGTTTTTGGTACCACGTGGTGTCCTTCATGCAGACATGAAGTGCCGATCCTTAAGGAATATTATAACGATCTTAAAGATAATGGCCTTAGGGTCTTGGGTATTGACGTCCAGGAAAGTAAAAAGAAGGTCAGCTCTTTTGTTGAAAAAAACCGGATAAATTATCCTGTTGTGCTTGATTCTAATACTGATGCTGCAAGGCTATATAAAGTTGTCGGCATACCTTTAAATATAATCCTGGATAAGAATGGAGTGATACGATACAGAGAAACCCGACCTCCGGATAAAGAGTTTCTGGAAAAATTATTGTTAAATTAGGTTCCTCGACTCCGTTCGTAATAACGTCACACTGAGCGGAGACGAAGTGTAAGCAACATTAATTTCTGAAAACTGGTGAAGTATAATGAATAGGTTTACAAGATTGAATATAAAATAAAAAGGTATTTTTATCATGATGTTATTACTTCTTCTGCCTATAGGGCAGGCGTTAGGTCAACATGACGAAAAATACTCATTTAAGTATCCCGGTGATTTTTTCAACTACGGAGGTGAAGAAGTTGAGTTTGATGCATCAGTGCATAGGAAAATAGGAGTGTTGGTCTCTAACCGCACAACACGTCCACTATCTGAAATCACTCATATGATATTTAATACTTCTCCTTTTTACCGTTATAAACCGTTTTTTTACTTTCGTATTGCAGAGAAATTTCGTGAGGATATGGCAAACAACAATACATTTTCAACCAGGGCTTATGATTATAGTGGAAGGCCGCTAAACGGTGGCTTGCCAACATCAGAGGGGAGAGGTTCCTTTAATCTTACCTTTCTTACGTTCGGTATGAAGGAGGTGATACAGTGCAGTTGTAACGGTGCAACCATACATACTAATCAGGGCAACTTTTCGTATGCCGGAGAAGATTCTATCCTGCACGAAATCGGCCACGCATTTGCAGAACTTGCCGATGAATATTCACATTCCATGGCGAGCAATTTTACCGCAGTAAATCTTGAAAACCGTGGCGTACACACACCAAAGTGGAATGGGTTGATAGAGCAGGGAATCCTTCCAGGAAGATTAATCAAAAGAATAGAGACGGTTAATGGTTTTGACAAAGTGCAATTTTTGATACCGTCAAACAATTGTTTTATGAACAATCATCGCAATCCGGAGGATGATCGTTACTGCCCGGTATGCCAGCTTGCGATAATTGACAGGATCTCTCAGTTATCCGGAGTAGCTCTCCCGTGGGAATAGAGGATCCCCGTCTAACAGAAAGATTAGAGGCTTTAGTGAAAAAAGGGTAAGCAGGGCAATCATGACAAAATGCTTGTTCAACAAATCGTTAAACAAGAACTTAGCAGGGCTAGTTAATGTAAGTACAGAGTACCAGCGGAAGTGTATGGGAAAATCATACTAAATGAATAATAAGCTGCTTTCAGACTGGTATTCCTTAAATTTGATCTTATTTTTGTTGCTTACCGGGAAATGATATATTTCTTCCAAAAAGTTTTCAGTATGGATTGGATATTGATATAAGCAGTAAAATACTTATAATCAATGCCTGATTCTATTGATAAATTATAGGGGAGAAATGACAAAAATGAAAGTACTTGGTATTAGTGGTAGTCCGAGAAAGAGCCACACGACAGAAGAATTAGTTAAGACGGTATTAGATGCAACCCGCCTGGAAACAGAGCTGATATCCTTACATAACATGACAATTAATGGTTGCACATGCTGTCTGGGCTGCATTGAGGATAACGTGTGTAAAGTCCGGGATGATTACATCCCCTTGATGAAAAAGGTATTAGACGCCGATGCTATAGTTGTTGGCGCTCCTAATTACTTTGGGAGACTTAACGCCCTCACACATGCATTTCTTGAACGATTTTACTGTTTCCGGCACGACAAAGATGGACAGGGAGGTATGAAGCTTTCCGGTAAAATAGGGGCTATTGCCTCAGTAGGCGGTGGCGGAGAGTGGGAAATGCCCGGAAGAGATATAAAAATGTATGATATAGCCGGTGATGATATCAAGGGGTTCTTTGATTATAACGGGATTGAATGTGTCGGGGTCGTAGCAGCGCAAGGTGCAGTAGCATGCTTTTCATGCGGTTATGGTGAAGTTTGCAGCGTGAGTGGTGTGAAGAGGTTTTTTGGTGAGGACGCTAAAATTTCACCTGAAATCATACCGTGTTTGGAAAAGCAGCCGGAAGCAATGGATAAGGCAAAATTACTTGGGAAAACATTGCGGGAAAGATTGAATAAAAATTAGAAAGTGTAAATATAGATTCTCAAAAGTCAGAGTGGTCAAAATGTATAACTTTTCCACCACCAATCGAGAACTTACCTATTTGAAAATGAAGAGTGTGTAAGATGAGATATAATTTTTGGTCAAAAAAATTATTCTTTGCAGCTATTATTTTGTACGGGACTCTCCTTTTAGCAGGAAAAACCGAAGCGAATTCCTCTGATAATCAGGCTCCGGAGTGGGTCATTTCAGAGTGGATAAATAGTAACGGACTTACGCTCGCTGGTCTCCGTGGAAAAGTTGTCGTAATAGATTTTTTTCAATTATGGTGTCCCGGATGTAACAAATTTTCAGGCCCCCTTATGGATAAATGGAACAGCAAATTTAGTGACCGTAAAGATATTCAACTGGTTGGTATTCACACTGTCTTTGAAGGGCACTCTCAACAAACTCCTAAACGACTGCGGCAATATGTTAAAGAGAAGAACATCACCTACCCGGTTGGGGTTGATGATCATGTTTCTAGTCAGAGATCGCCGGAGACAATGATCCTCTATCACACACACGGTACTCCAGAAATGGCGATTATTGACAAGAAGGGAAAAATCCGCTTTCAGCATTTTGGAAGCTTTAACCCCGATGTTGTAGAAAAACTCATCAACACTCTTCTAAACGAAGAGTAACATAATCTAAACCAAAAATAAGCTGCCTACCAGGAGCAATATGCAAATTTTCATTATAATTTTTGAAGTTAAGCCGTTAGCTTTTTATTTTATAAGCAGCACCATTCGATAGATCCTACTGAATCTTTAACCTATCTGGTAATTAATAAAGAAGGGGGCGATAAGGCCATGTTGCCAGGACCCGGAGAAGAACTGTGCACGGAACGGCCTGATTAGTAATATGACTTGATCGTATAGTAAAAGTGCCTAAAGTGAACTAAAGTTTGAAGTGCCTAAAAGAAGGAATTAATATGATTTAATAGGTTTTTATAATAGGAGTTAAATGATGTCAAGAATTTCGATTGTAGCAAAAAAGGAGGTATCTGAAGACGTTCAAGAGGTTTATACGGAAATTGAGGGCGCTTTTGGAATGGTCCCAAATCTGTTTAAAACATATTCCCATTTTCCTCCATTACTGAAGGCCAACTGGGACAAAGTTAAGGCATTGATGATGCAGGGGAAGTTGAGCAGGAAAGCCAAGGAAGCTATTGCCGTTCTGGTTTCGAAGGACAATAGTTGCTCGTACTGTGTAGCCGCTCACACTGCAGCACTCAAGTCGATTGGCGTAACGGAAGAAGAAATTGAAATAATTGAAAATGATATTGAAAAATCTGATTTTACAGAAAAAGAACAGAGGCTTATTACTTTTGCCAGAAGGGCAAATAAAGACCCAAATAGGATAACGGATAAAGAATTCGAATTATTAAAGAACACAGGGGCTAACGAGTCGGAAATAGTTGAAGCCCTTGGTGTAATGGAACTCTTTACGTCATTTAATAAATTCCTGGATTCCCTGAATGTGGAGATTGATTTTTAATGACAATCTTAATAATTCTCTTTCTGGCGACGTGCTTTCTTGCGTATTCAAACGGTGCTAATGATAATTTTAAAGGAGTTGCCACACTCTTTGGAAGCAAGACCACTAATTACAAAGGTGCAATCTGGTTAGCAACGGTTACAACATTTGCAGGTTCGGTATGTTCAATATTTTTTGCTCAGACACTTGTAAAAACTTTTTCCGGAAAAGGTCTGGTCCCGGATGCCGTTTCAATCTCTCCTGAATTTCTTACTGCAGTCGCGATTGGTTCTGCTATTACGGTCATAATTGCTACGGTTACGGGTTTCCCTATATCCACAACTCACAGCTTGACAGGAGCACTGGTTGGCGCCGGTTTCATAGCGGTAGGTACTCAGGTTAATTTTGCTGTTTTAGGCCGATCTTTTTTCTTTCCACTTTTAATTGCTCCTGTTATTGCAGTAGCTTTTGGTTGTACCTTGTACATTATATTCAGAAATATGCGAATTCGTTCAGGCATAACCAAGGAGTGGTGCCTTTGTATTGGTGATCAGAAAAGACTGGTACCATCTATGCAGTCTGCTGTCACACTTGCGGCAAAGTGCAGTAGCTCTATTGGCGCGACAATTGATAAGAGTGAAAATTGTATGGAAATGTATAAAGGGCATTTTCTGGGTATGAGCTGTCAAAAACTATTGGATTATTTTCACTTTTGCTCTGCAGGAGTTGTGAGTTTTGCCCGCGGCCTGAATGATACCCCAAAGATTGTAGCCCTCTTGCTTTTAATCAAGGGATTGTCCATACACTGGGGGATGGCAGCGGTGGCTGTAGGCATGGCAGTAGGAGGGCTTCTGAATGCCAGAAAAGTAGCGGAAACAATGAGCAACAAAATAACAAAATTAAACCACGGTCAGGGCTTTACGGCAAACCTTGTTACCGGTTTCCTCGTTATCTTTGCCAGTAGATTCGGGGTTCCTGTTTCTACGACACACGTGTCGGTAGGGTCTATTTTTGGCATAGGGCTGGCATCGAAACGTTTAAATACTGGCATTATGCAGGGAATAATATTATCATGGCTGGTCACCCTGCCAATAGCAGCCGTTTTTAGTGCAGGTGCTTATTGGATGTTGGTCAGGTTTGCGCATTAAGATGTTTGGTAGAAGGTGCAAGGTCTTGTAAATTGTCAATAAGTCAAAGAAAATCTCTCCTTCCCCGGACAAAAAGAGCCGAGGACTTTAATCCCCTCCTTACGAAGGAGGGGAAATGGGGTGGTTAAATACTTCTAAAGCTTCTTCTATTTATTTGCAATTTCCGCTTTTATTAGAAAGCAAAGATAAGCAACAATTATGAACAACGCGTTATTAATAATTATCCTTATTTTTTATTGCCCGGCAGCTTTATGGTTGTTCCTTTATGGCATGAACAACTATTACATGATTTATCTTTTTCTGAGGAAATTCAAAAAAGAGACAACCGGAAATCAGAAATTCCTGGAACAATTCTGGTCAAATCACAACAAAGACAATCTGCCAAAAGTTACTACACAACTGCCTGTCTATAACGAAAGGCATGTAGTAGAACGTCTCATTAAGGCAGTTGTAAATATTGATTACCCAAAAGAGCTTCATGAAATTCAGGTGCTGAATGATTCTAATGATGAAACAAAGGAGATAGTTTCTGAACTGGTTAATAAATATAGAGCTGTGGGGGTTAACATAAAACATGTTGTCAGAGATAATAGAGATGGGTTTAAGGCAGGAGCATTGAATCTGGGTATGGAAAAAGCAGAAGGCGAGTTTTTGTCAATCTTCGATGCCGATTTTGTACCGGAGAAAGATTTTCTCTATAACACCATCCCCTTCTTTTATGAAAGGCCAAAAGTCGCTATTGTTCAAACACGATGGGGACACATAAATCGAAATTACTCTCTTCTTACCATAGCACAGAGCATTGGTATAGACGGTCACTTTATAATCGAACAGGGCGCCAGGACCTGGAACGGATTGTATATGAATTTCAATGGAACTGCCGGGGTCTGGAGACGAGAGGCAATTATTGACGCAGGGGGGTGGCATTTTGATACCCTGACTGAAGATCTGGACCTGTCATACAGGGCCCAATTAAAAGGGTGGAGTACTAAATTTCTGTTTGATGTTGTCGCGCCATCGGAATTGCCGGTTGATATAAATGCTTACAAATCTCAACAACATAGGTGGGCAAAGGGTTCGATCCAGACAGCGAAAAAACTGTTGCCCCAGGTATTCAAGACAAACGACAGCCTGATCAGAAAAGCAGAGGCCTTTATCCACCTGAACCAGTACATGGTCCATCCAATGATGATTATACTTGCCCTGTTATCATTTCCACTCATCGTCTTATTAAAAGAGCAGATAAGTAATATGTCGGTCTCTTTAACAATGATAATCATGATGTTTTTAATATCTATGGGGGCCTTTGCACCTACGTTTCTTTATATCGTCTCTCAAAAAAAGGGTTATAAGGATTGGTTGAAAAGGTGCCTGTTTATCCCAGCACTGATGGTTATAGGGTGTGGCATTGCCATTAATAACACAAAGGCGGTACTCGAAGCACTCTTTAATATCAAGAGTGATTTTATCAGAACACCCAAGTATGGTGTGATCAAGCGGGGCAGAAATATACTGGTAAAAAATTACTCATTGCCATTGCAGGTATTCTTTATCAGTGAAATACTCTTGAGCGCTTATTGCTTTATGGGGTTTATGCAGTATACGAGCAATAAGAAATTTGTTTTCGGGCCTTTTCTGTTGATGTATGCAATCGGGTTTCTTTACGTCGGCATGCTTTCTCTTTTTCAGAAGTTTACTGAGACGATAAAATGCTGATTAGATTCCTTTTTCATAGAACGCACCTCCACTTGCTTTACCTGGTATTGTACACATTAGTTCCTTATACCAATTTGTGTTCTGCAGATACTGACATTTCACGACAAAAAGATGAGATACAAGACTCACTTCCCCGTGATGCAATACCCGCTATAAGGAATCCAGAATTTGTTCCTGCAGAAGAGGCCGGACTTGATGACAATGAACCTGTTGTAGGCATTACTATTGATGGTGAGAGCCATGCCTACTCTATATATCTCCTGAACCATCATGAAATAGTAAACGATAAAATTGGGGATACGTTTTTTGCTGTTACCTGGTGCCCACTAGCAAATCTTGCGGTTGTGTATAACCGAAAAATTGATGATAAAGAGTATACTTTTGGGGTTTCCGGTAAGTTGCTCAAAAATACACTGATGATGTTTGATTACGAAACGGAATCATTATGGCCAATCGTTTACGGTGAGTCTCTAGATGGTGCGTTGACAGGAAGGAGGCTGAAGAAAATAACAGGATGTCAAAAGATACCGTGGGGCGCATGGAAAAAACTACACCCGGATACTCTTGTATTATCTTATCATGGTTCAAGGACTATTGGTCATGATGTTTATGAAGGGTATCATAAGAATGAAGAGACCGGTATTTTTCCTGCCAGAAATATAGATGTAAGGTTGGGCATTAAGACAAACATTATTGGGATAGAAGTAAATGGCAAACACAAAGCTTATCCATTCTATTTATTTAACAAAACGGAAATAATAACCGATGAATTTGAGGGTATGAATCTGCTGGTTTATAGAAATAACGATACCGGTATTATTAAGGTATATGACAGACAGGTTGAAGGAGCGGTGATTGATTTTGAGAAGAAGAGGATTGATACGACTGACCACGTAACAAATACTACGTGGGACCTGGAAAACGGGATTGGCATAAAAGGTAGCAGGAAAGGTAAAACACTCCGCCCCGTAAACTTTCTGGCTGTTTACTGGTTTGTCTGGGCAGACTACTATCCCGGAACAGAAATCTTTGATATTGAGTAATTCACTACGGAAATATTCACCCTTATAGCATAGTCGGGTAACAATGTGCTACCGTTCCATAAACACAAGTAAGGTGACTATTAAAAAGAACTATCCTTTGACTCCGCTCAGGATGACGTCACACTGAGCGGAGTCAAAGTGTTATTAGCATTTAAAATGAACAGTAAATTAAGGACCATTATAATAACAGGATTTATTATTGAAATCCTTTGTATCGCAATTGCTTACAATGTGGATATAAAGAAAAATATTCCCTATTTTGCGATCTTGTATATCTCCTCCTTTATCACGTACATCTTTGCGGTATTTTATATCTCAAAAAATGAAGAGATTATTGAACAGAATAACAACAGTTCAACGAAGGCCCTCTGGGCGATTATCATTTTTTCACTGATATTTCGACTTACACTTTTACCCATGACTCCGTCAGATGACATATATCGTTACTTATGGGAAGGGAAACTACAACTGAACGGAATAAGCCCTTACTCCTACCCACCGGAATCTTCCCATCTGGAACATCTCAGGGATGGTTTCTTTTCCGGTATTAATCATAAACATCTGCCTACAATTTACCCACCACTTACGCTTATGGTGTTTACAATAGCCGATTATATTTCACATACAATAATATCAATGAAGTCTGTTTTCCTGATTTTTGATGTATTGTCAATTTTCCTGTTATTAAGATTTTTAAAGGTGATGGGAAAAGATCCACATAATGTATTGACGTATGCGTGGAGCCCGTTAATCCTTATCAGTTTTGCAGCAAGAGGCCATTGTGATTCCCTTCAGATCTTCCTTGTTATACTCGCATTGTACCTCTTCGCGGTGAGAAAAACGTTGAGAACGGTAGTTTCTATTGGCCTGGCAGCAATGTCCAAATTTATATTCATCATTATTGTCCCCTTTCTGATACCGAGTAAAAAACTTAAATATGTTGCAGTGTTGCTTGCCGTTATTGCGGCTTTGTATTTACCCTATATGAGTGCCGGTACAGGACTGTTTTCTACCCTCTTACATTTTGGAACCCAATATCATTTTAACGATTCCGCTCATTTCCTGATTTTCTGCTTATGCATTGGCTCTCCACTGGCATCTAAAATAGTAACGGCTTTGATATTTGGGGCGGTGCTTTTATTACTATATAAAAGACATTTTAATTTTTCATTGGAAAATGGTAAAAATGCAGAGCCTAAAAAAAGAGGGAATATAGAGCTGAATAATTTTGTCTTAAATTATGCTTTTATAGCTATTGGGGCTTTTTTGATACTGGCCCCAACATTACATCCATGGTATCTGACATGGATCATCCCCTTTCTCTGTTTTAATAATAACCGAGCATGGCTTGTCCTGACCGGAACCGTAATTTGTTATTATTTCATGAACCACGAACTGTTTTCTCAGATGATATGGTATAACAACGAATGGGTATGGAAGGAAGTACACTGGCTTAAACTGCCGGAATACCTCCCTTTTTACGCCCTGTTAATATATGGATGGTTAGTAAAGAGGAGTTGCAAATACTCAATAAGTTGAGAAAAACTCCTCTTCACCGGACACAAAATGCTAAGGACTTTCCCCGGACAAGAAACGCCGATGACTTCAATCCCCTCCTTACAAAGGAGGGGAAAGGGGTGGTTAATAATTTTAAAGTTTTTCTCTGCGCTCTTTGCAACTTTGCGGTGAATAATTACGAAAAATCTTATTGGAGGTAGAAGTTAAAATGGAAATAAACGAAAAATCGGTATTTTATGTACCGGATTATTATCATATAGAAGAGGACTCTCTTCATCTGTTTTTAGACCCTGAAATGCCTAACTGGATCATTACTGATAAAAGAGGTGGTCAGATTATAGATGATATTAAGAAATGCAAAAATGTTAAGGAGTTGATGTACAACTATGCAGCTAATTTTGACATGGACCACACGAAAGCATGGCTGGAAGTGCATTCGTTTTTAAAGGATTTAATAAGGTCTAAATTCCTGGCATCAGAACCGGTAAAGAAGGTTGCTTACACCGGTAGAGCTGATTTCATACATGTATATAAACTCAATGAATTGTGGATACATACTAATAATTCGTGCAATCTGACCTGTTCACATTGCCTGGTTAGTTCATCTCCGAATGAAGACAAGGGCCTTTCAACAGAAGCCATCAAAAAGATTATTGATGAGGCTGCCGTTTTGGGAACAACCCGCTTTTATTTTACGGGCGGAGAACCTTTTATGAGAAAAGATATTTTTGAACTTATTGATTATGTCTGCAACCATAAAAAAGCCGAACTCATAATACTCACGAATGGAACACTCCTGAAAGGAGAAATAGTAGAAAAGTTACAAAAATTTGATAATGATCTCTTAAAGATCCAGATAAGTCTTGATGGTTCAAGGCCTGAAATAAATGATCCGTTAAGAGGAAAAGGTAGCTTTGATCTGATTGTTGAAGGGATTAAGCATATTATTAGTGTCGGATATTCTCCGACGGTAACAACGGTAGTTGCAAACAGTAACATAGATGATATACAGGAAACGACGAAGCTTCTCGCACTTTTAGGAGTAAAAACGCACCATCTTCTCTGGGCCCACAAAAGAGGGAGAATAACTGACAATGGAAATAGTTCCATACCTCCCATAGATAAGGTGATTGAAGTAACCAGAAAAGTGAAGGAGGTTGCCAGTCAATCAGGCATTTCAGTTGATAACCATGACTCATACAAATTCAGGGCAAACAGCAACAGGGGTACGCGGTATGATTTGGGAAATGCCTGTTACGACAGCATGTGTGTTTATTCAAACGGTGATGTATATCCTTCCGCCTCATTTGCCGGTTATGCAGGCTTGAGGTGTGGAAGTGTTCTTGATAATACGCTCTGGGAGATCTGGGAAAAAAGTAATACGAGCAAGGCATTCAGAAACGCAACACTCCAGAATAAGGGAAAATGTAAGGAGTGTCATATTAAGTTTATATGTGGAGGCGGAGATATTGAACACTCCTTCTTTTTTTCAGAGAACGGGTTCAAGCTGGAGACTGATACATTTCCCACAGACGTCGGCATACATGCTCTTGACCCATATTGTGATCTGCATAAGGAGATAACAAAGGACGTTATCTTTGAACTTGCTGCAGTCAGAAAGAAGATGATGGAGAGAACAACAGGTTTCAGCTCTCCCACAGTCTTAAGGTCAATGGGTGAAGGCGCTGCTGTTTGTGGCGCTGATGAACAAGCTGCAAATTCACAATCTGTTTACACTCTTCATTCCAACTGCGTACTCTCTTTTGATGTTGATAAACCCAGAAGTATCGTACGTGAATTTTACGGTAAGGCCGCTGAGGAACCTCAGGAAGAGCTATGCTGTCCGACTAAGAACTCTCAGGAAGATACCAGCCATATTCCACAGGAAGTATTGGACAGGTTTTATGGATGCGGGAGCCCGACAATTATTGCTGGGGTTCTACCGGGAGAGACAATGGTCGATCTGGGAGCCGGTGCAGGAATTGACTGCTTCATTGCTGCTAAAAAAGTCGGTCCGAATGGGAAGATTTACGGCATTGATATGACGGATGAAATGCTAAAGGTAGCTAATGAAAACAAACGGTTAGTAGCAGATAACCTCGGCTACGATATTGTGGAATTTAGAAAAGGGTTTCTGGAAGATATTCCGGTTGATGATAGTACCGTTGATCTGATTACGTCGAATTGCGTCATCAATCTGTCACCTGATAAAAAAGCGGTTTTTAATGAAATGTGGCGGGTATTGAAAGACCATGGCAGGATTGTAATATCTGATATCGTCTCTCAGGTAGAAACGCCCCCACATCTTAAACTGAACAAACAATTATGGGGTGAGTGCATCAGTGGTTCATTAACCGAGGAAGAGTTCATGGCCTATCTGGAACAGGCCGGTTTTTATGGTCTGCAAACTCTGTCCAAGGTATTCTGGAAAGAGGTGGAAGGATACTCATACTATTCCGTAACACTGCGCGGATATAAATTTGAAAAGAAGGATGGTTGCGAATACATCGGGCAGAAGGCTGTTTACCATGGTCCGTACAAAGCAATAACAGATGAAGAGGGTCATCTATTTCCCAGAAACGAACCGGTTGAGGTGTGTACGGATACCGCCGCCAAGTTAAGCAATCCACCGTACGCAGGGCAATTTACCATACTTAATGATGAAGAAAGTACCTCTTCATACGATTGTAGTCCCTCGGCAGAAGAAGGAGTTTCTTGTTGTTGAGGTAAATGTACGTAATAAAAACGATTATTGATTTTTTCATATTTACCATATGCCGTTAAGGGGGAATTTGCCCCCTTTTATGGATACTTGGACCTACAAGGTGTAGTGAAATTTTCTCGTTAAAAGGTTCTTTCTGATTGCAAGATCTTTAATGAATTCCATCTTTTTTTACTTCAATTCTGGTTTCTGAAACTTCATACTGTTCTACATCAATTCCATTTAGTTTCTCATCGTTAAAAATAGCGTAATTATCTCCAGAACCAACTGAACTTTTATAAACGACACCATCAAATCCATTATTTTTTATCAGTTCGCACAAATATTGGCTTGGCAAATACTCAAGGCGGGCGTGACGAGGAACAACAGGTTTGGAAAGTTCCTCGCCTAAACTGCATAAATACTCCATGTCTGAATATAGCTGGGACAATCCATCTTCTGACAATGAAAAAGGTGAAATTGTTTTTCTAGGATTCCTTAAGTCTACAAGTTTTAAATCATTTATTACAACGAATTTTGCAATGCTGACATATTCTCCTTTATGTGGTCTAATTTCCTCAATTGCGGTTTTCGGGTCTGTTGCTGTATATAAGTAAGGAATACCAACCGGATTGGCTCTACCTTCAGAAACGTTGCTTTCAGGTGGTTTCCCCATTTGGTCAATAGGAAAGGGTTTAGAACCAATACTAATTCTAGCCCTATATAATTCTTTGGAATAATCATCATCCTTTAGCAATATATTAGAAAACAAATTTTCTAGATGCTTGCGATCAGGAATTGATTCAGAAAAGAACCGATTTTTGCGTATTAGCTCGTCACGAAATTTATCCCATTGTACAATACGAGAAGGATCTATCTCTATTTTAGGTGAATATTTAATGTTGATGAAATCTGTCTCAGGGAAAATTTCACATAAAAGAATTGTACTTTTTTCATTATCTAGTTTTTCAAATAGATGCCAATCTTTTTTAAGTAAATCAACGAGTTGAACACCATTTTCATCTATAGTATAGATATCAATAACTTGTTGAAAAACATCACTTAATTCTACAAGTTCAATCAGATTGACATCGTTTTTATCACAAAAGTCGCATTTGCCTCTCTTTTTGTTGGCACTGTTGTCTATATGGTTTGAGATAAACCTATCGGAAAAACAATTGCCACAACTATTCATATTATTCCGTTACATCTTTCAAATAATCTGACAACAATTCAATGTGATGCTGCATTGAAAGTTTTTTAACATGTCCCAACCCCGGGAAATGTCCTCTTTTATGTAAATGACGAAATTCATCACACGCCCGTGAATTAAAAGCGAAAGTATCATCATCAATTACGGTGATTAGCTTTTCGAGAGCTTCAAAAAATTTACCAGCCGGGTCTACAGGTGAATTAGTACGATCAGAAAGAAAATGCCAGATAAACATATTTTTTTCATCATCTAGGTATGTTAAATGAATCGCAATCGCATAAGCCGGCCCACCTGTTTCCATATAGTCATCTCCAACTATAAGAAAGTCACCAAAGCCTCTCATTCCTTCATCTTCATAAGTTATATGCAGATCAGAGAAATGCTCGTTACCCGGGTATTCAGCGTTTTTACGTTGCTTGAAACCATCTCGAACCAAAATCCTTTCAGCACCTTCAACCTTAAAGTGTTTCTGGTATAACTTCCCAGAATAACCATCAATAAATATGTGTTTTTCTACACCTGGAAATTTATTAAGAGAATCTGCTAAATCCTTACCTTTTGGATAACCATAATGGATAATAGCAATATTAAATTTTTCATGTTCACCTAAAAAATCTTCAATATCCATGAGATTACTTCCATCATTTACAATATAACCCAAAGAAAGGCCTTCATAAATTTTAGGATTTTTCTCAATTAGTTCTTCAAAAAGTGGTTTAGGGTTATTTTTTAAGTCGCCGTGTTTCGGATTAACGATTAGAATAAATTCCCCCTCAACCTTTGTTAATTCAGAAACTGCTCTCTTTAAAGGAGAAAGATTTTCTTTAACAGGTTCTATTATAGGAATTATCCCTGCATCCTTAATCATACTTGCATTATCGCGGATGGCAATTAACTCATTTTGTTTTCCTCTAAAATAGGGGAAATACATTGATAACTCCTCATTTCTTTTATGAATAAAAATATGATTCTATGTCTTGCTCTAACATTTCCCTAAATCGCATCCTCTGGTTTTTAGTCAGTTTAGCGGTGAGTGAAGCGGCTTTTAAAGAATCTGGGACTCCTAAGATAAACTCTTTGAGACAAATACTATTTCCACGTTTTTTTAAAGTTTTAACCATAGAATCATGGGCCACTTCAGGAGAAAGCTTACAAAAGAGGGCCTTGCATTTTTTATAAATAAGTGTATTGGGCACATCTGGAATAAAACCGAAGTTATCTCTGATAATTGAAACATATTCTACTTTTCTTAATGAGTCAAAAATAATCATCGGTTGTACCTGATTCCTCCCGGATTTTGGTTCTCTAATTGTTTTAATGGTATTTCTCTCTGTTAGAACCATAATACCGATTTTACTGTCCATTACTTTTTCAACCTTTTCCAATTGGGAGGGAGAAGTAATAATATGTATCAAATCAAAAACTTTTTGATACGCTTTAATTTGTTTTTGAAGCCTGTCTAGGGAATCAAATTCAGATTTTATTTCGTACACATTGGAAGTACCATTCAAGACAACAGTATCCGCCTTGCATTCTGCAGTTCGAAATTCAGTCAACATAAAAGAGGTATTAAGCGAATGTTTGCCCAGAAGAATTTTTTCTGCTATGGCATTTTTGTAGATATACTCATTGCGATAGGTCTTCAAAAGATGCTTATAAATAGAATCATAGAAACCACCTAAACTCATTCCCGGTTCAATAATGCGGAAGAGATTAGATTCTTTGATAATACTCTCCATGAATTCAGATCTACGTTTATTCACGAAGTCACTTATCACAGGCCCTGAGAATATTCTTGCTAAATAAGGATTATATTTTTTCTCAAATTCGCTTTGCATATTATTCTCGATAATTTTAGGTGCACTGATTATTATGGAATTATACCAGATTTTCTTTCAATGAAATCATTATTTTGGTCTTGTATTTTCTGGCAACCTGTCAATAGGTGGCACAATTTTTCTGATTTATTTCAAAAAAATACTAAGTTCTAAGGTAGACTAGATTTGGCAAGAAAGCTCATGTATTTACGTTCCCGTAAGCATAAACATCTATTTAGTTTCTGTACGGAAATGAAGCTTTAAAGACTCCTCCTAATCCGATTATCAGTCTTTTTACCTTTCCAATTAGCAACAATTTGAAAAAACTTCAAAATCTGGTTTTCTGTCTGAACCGAGA
>Ga0233429_1000728_pt1 | contig 47721 bp, 40 predicted proteins | sample SI_118_April2016_3_FD_179879 | JGI IMG/M metagenome (GOLD analysis project Ga0233429, IMG submission 179879) | Seawater microbial communities from Saanich Inlet, British Columbia, Canada - SI_118_April2016_135_MG | ecosystem: Environmental > Aquatic > Marine > Inlet | place: Canada: British...
AAGTCCGGCAAGGCTTCAGTCGAGGCTTTCAGAGGCATAGTATCTTCCTGTTTTCAGTAAAAATACCCAGTCATTTTACAGTCGGCAAAGTAATACTAAGCCTTCCAGTGTCTCATCGCCGCCCCCATCAACATCGAGGACGTCGAAACCAGTTACCACGCCGGTGGGGATGCCGATATTGGCCTTGGGAAAGCGGGCCCACCACGTCCGAATCTGCTCCGGGTCTGTCGTTGCATCTCTCAGACCATTAGGCGTCAAAGGAGTCTTGTCTCGTGGCTTGCAAGGAAGAACCGGCCAACCGAACCTCTCAGCGTAAGCGAGAGCGGCAAGGAGATTGGGATTATCGCTCACCGGTCGCCTCCGATAGAGGATCGCGACTCTTGCCGGGGCAGGTGTCGAACTGCCCCACGGTTGAAAGCGCCTCATCCACCGCCTCCAAGGCGAGGGCATTCGGACGGGTCTCGGAGGTTATCGATCCAGTGGTATCGATCTGCTGGAGGAGTTCAACACGCCGCTGCTGAAGATGCCTGATCGTGGCGTTAACGAGGGCAGCATACCATTGGGTACGGCGGATATCAGTGCTCATCGGCACCCTCCTGCGGCAAGGGGCCGACGGGCCATATTCTCAAGGTAAATCTCACGAATACGTCGAATATCGCTGTCGGTGAACAAACGACGGCCTGCTGAGTCGCGGAGCGGTTTCAGCAGACCATCGCGACAATATCTACGAATTGTTTCAGGGGCTACATCGGCTTGTTGCGCGACGAAACCGATGAGATATTTTGCCACCACTCTGCACCTCCTGGTAGTAGGTGGTTAGAACACTTCGGGTCTACCAGGTAGGCGTCAGAAGGTGTCTGACAATGTCAGGAACGGGGGAAATGAGAAAAAATGGCTGTAGGACGCAGAAAACCTAGCCAGAGAGGGTTAGCTCAAGTGCAAAATGAGAGGCTGCACAGGCATGTAGGTACAGAACATGCCTGTTATGATAGAGGCATCGAGGTGTCCACAAAGAGGCAGAAGGAACGAGGACTCGCCCTGCGCTTTCTCAAGGAGCCACTTTCTGGCAGCTTTAATGGTTTGTTGCACGGCCCTACGGTCTCTATCGGCCTGACCGACATCTTCGCGTAGAGTGCCATCTCGATGAGAAATGCGGGATAGATACTGTCTGAGCTGGTCGCGCTCCTCCCTAAGTTCGGTCCGGTGTTCAGGGTCGCTGTCATCGAGATCCAACTCCAATTCGGTCTCGATGTCCTTCAGGCGTTGCTGGCAATTGGCGACCATCAGAGGATTGCGGTCCAAGTCCCGTATCGCCGTGCTATCTACGGACCACCCTTCCTCGATTACTTCGCCTATTATTTCGTCGATGGGCTTCCCTTTTTCCATCCGTCCATCTGCCATGGCCTGAAGCGTCGAGGAGTGGATCGCCTGGCGCGGATTCTGCAATAGATGGTAGATGTGGCGGAAACCTTTTGTCTTATTGAACCGAACGAAATTTTCCTCGCTGCCTATTTCAAAGACGTCGTTTGTATCACGGTATACATAAATATTGGATGATGCTCCCTCGGATCTTTCTGGCATCCGATCGGGTGCCAGTTTGTCCGCGATCCTGTAGATAAGGTTCTTCAGTTCGTCCGATTTCGTGATGGCCTCCATCCACTGGCCCTTCTCTACTTCAGCGCACCATATGGCTAAGGGCAGGCGATAGACGGCGATCGGGTGGGCACCCAATTGCTCATCCTCTTGAATGGTTTTGGCAAGCCACATGGCGATTTGGTCACTGGTACGGAATCCCGGCGTACCCAACCCGGTGATAGATTCTTGGAGTTGGAGTGCGCTGCCGAGTATCTCTCGTGCGCGTTTGGGAAGTTGAATCTCTAATCCAGCTTTTTCATCCTCCTGCAGGAGGGGAAGGAACACTCGCGCCCAGGGCGTGCTCAGAAGATCCTGAACGGAGCGGGCTTCAGCCAGGGCGAATCCGTACCGGACGATCCATCTATCAAAGGTAATAGCCTTGTTGAAAGGATTATACGGAGCCTCGTCCAGCCACGCGCGGCACTGTGTATTTCTCTTTATCTCAAGCTCCACGCTGTTCCTTGTGTCCCTCAGATCACAGAATGGGCAAGATTTGCCATCATGTCCTCTCGGAGCAAGGGCATTCTCAAAATGGACAGCGATATTATGGTCGCGAAGAAATGTGGCAGGGGGAATCGGGTTCGGGGAGAGATCGTACAGACCCAGATCCGCCGCAACTCTGAAGAACTGACTGCGAAGGTCTGGAGTAGGATGTTGGTCGTTGGGCACGATACCCCTCCGTTCAGGGAATTGGGCGGGCCGGCCGGCGGAACGGCGCCGGTTCGAGGGAGCGACCCCCTCCGGCCCGCAGAACATCTGCATGAATTGATCTTTATTCTATGCTACCTGGCAGAGCTAGCCTTGTCAAAGGCTTTGTTGTCGCTGGAGGTCTTATTTTTGTATAATATATTCGGTCAATAATCCGGTAGTCTATCTCATCCCGCCACAGTGAGTGGTACTATAAATGACTGCACTCGGGGCGCGATCCTCTTTTCGTTTGCTAGCGGCCATACTGCTCATGGCGGCGTGGAGTCTCCATTGTGGGGGCCCTACCGGCAAAGGTGACAACCCTGAACTGGCAGCCATTCCCGATACACTTGACTTCGGGGAGACTCAGACCAGCCTCCAACTGACGATCAGTAATCTTGGGAGTGGCGTCCTCGATTGGTCCATTCATCTTCCCTCGGAAGGGTGGATCTCGGCGAACCCACCCCAAGGCAAAATCGTCAAAACTCCTGTTACTATCGATGTGCGAATTGACCGAGAGAAAGCCCCCGGAGGACAGCAACGACGTACCTTGGTAGTTACAGGATCAACTGGGAGCAAGGAGATCATTCTCAGTGCCTTGATATTCAAACCGGAGCTCTCTGTTTCGCAAGATACTCTGAATTTCGGTGCCAATGATCGGAGCAAAACGCTGGTCATTCAGAATACAGGGACTGGAGTTCTCGACTGGACGATTACCATTCCCTCAGAGACGTGGTTGCAGGTTACCCCGCTAAAAGGCAAGACCTCGGAACACGCAAGCACTGTGACCGTTACGGTGGACCCTTCCGACATTGACGATAACGGCATCTATGCTGCCGATATGGTAATCGCGTCGAATGGAGGAAACACCATCATTCCCGTCATCATGTCAGTTGAAGGAAATGTGCCGACTCCTCTGCTACAGGCTTCTCCTCTGGCACTGAGTTTTGGCACGTCCTCTACGCGTCAAACAATAGGTATCTCCAACAGCGGCGAAGGTGAACTCCTCTGGGAAGCTACTTCGGCACAAAACTGGCTGAGGATTACCCCAAGTGCTGGTACGGCTACTACTACCCCTGATCAGGTCATCGTTGAAGTCGACCGCTCCCTTTTGCCTCCAGGAGAGCACACTGGTAGCATCGATATTACATCCAATGGGGGCAGTAAGGTCCTTCCGGTAACGGTTTCTGAACCCACTCCAGTTCTGTCACTGAGTACCCGAGAAATAGATTTTCGTTCGGACCTTTCCACGTACACGTTGATGATTTCCAATTCTGGAACCGGTGACCTGAATTGGCTATTTGAGGAAGGTCTTCCTTGGTTGACGATCGAGCCAATACAGGGAACAACAGGCCAGGTCACCACTCCGGTTGTAATGACAGTCGAGAGAGCAAGATTGGAAACGGGCTCCCTTGATGAACAGGTCCGACTTTCCTCCAACTCTGTAACAGAACCGAGCATTGACCTACGAGTTAAGATGCAAGTGCCCCCCCGGCCCGTCCTGGGCGTTAGCTTGGATAGCCTCGACTTCGGTGATGTAATAGAGGAAATATCCATCGAAATCGAGAATCGGAACAACGATGTGCTCGAATGGCAGATTGAAGCGGAGGAGCCCTGGATTTCGTTTACGCCGGTGAGCGGATCAACCGAGATGCTGACCAGCACGTCAGCTAAGATTAGGATTGATCGAAAAGGCAGACTAGCTGGTTCCTACTCGGGGCATGTGAAGGTATTCTCAAATGACAGAGAAATCTTACTTCCGATCAGGATGGAAGTCCCCCAGGCTCCGAGGCTTGTGACAGGTACCCAGGCTGTTAATCTGGGCGATGGCCAACTAACCAGCACGATAGATATCCTGAATAGCGGCACAGGGAGATTGACCTGGACAGTTACAACGGAGGATAGTTGGGTAACAACCGATCCAAAAAGTGGTACGACGTTGGGAGAAACAGATCCTATCACCCTTTCGGTAACTCGTAATGAACTCCTCGCGGGAGATTACCAATCGACTGTTAGGATAGAGTCGGATGGTGGTGAAGGCAGCATTCTGGTCGAGATGTCAGTTTCGCCGAATCCTGTTCTATCTCTATCCACTGAAGAGGTTCCTTTAGGCGAGGATCGCGAGGAGGAAATTCTGACTTTAACTAACTCGGGGAACGCCACTCTGAGTTGGTCGATAGCTGAAGGCGCAGAATGGGTTCAGGTAACACCGAATGAGGGCCCAACCGAACCAGGTGAATCGGTTGAGATTAGAATCCAGGTTGGAAAGGAAAGGCTTGAACCAGGGACCTATGAACATACACTCTCTTTGACGTCGAATGGGGGGAATGCGGCAATTATACTTCGCATAGAGGTAAATCGCGCTGTCCTTGCAGTATCTTCAGAAGCCATTCGCTTTGTTTCCAATACGGCCCGTGCGGACCTAGTATTCTCAAACATCGGGAATATACCCTTGGAATGGAGCGCCCTGGTGGATTCAGACTGGCTGGGAGTCACACCTGAAAATGGAACCATTGAGGGAGAAGGGTCTCAGAATGTGGCGGTCCATATTAGTAGGGCTGGGCTTTTACCCGGAAAATATGCTGGCGTCATAGCTGTCGAGTCCAGTGGGGGAAGGAAAAACATCGATACTGAGATGGAAGTCCTGGCTGTTCCTCTTCTGTCTCTATCTGAAACGCGCCTCGATTTCGGCTCCGAGACTGATACAAAGCTTGTTACTATCAGTAACCGGGGTAACTCTGGACTCACCTGGAGCCTTGGAGAAAGGAGTGGGGCGATCACCGTCGCACATGAGGAAGGTCGTTTAGAACCAGACCAATCGACTGATTTCACCATTCAAATCCTGAGAGACAGTCTGGGCGTCGGTGTTCATGAACTGGAGCTTCCATTTATCTCGAACGGAGGGAACCAGGTTCTGTTGCTCTCCGTCGGAGTGCATCGCGCTGTCCTTTCTGCTCTGGGCGATTCCCTACTCTTCTCCTCAGATGAGACACATCGAGTCATTGCATTATTCAACGAGGGTAATATGCCTCTGATGTGGAATGTGGATGAGGAGATTGGCTGGTTAGAAATAACCCCGAATAGCGGAAGCATTGAATCAACAACCTCAGCAGATGTGACGTTCAATGTAAATCGGGCAAGCCTCACACCTGGGACATATACAGGGGCGGCCAGAATAACTTCAAATGGTGGAAATCGTGAGGTCAGCATTCATATCGAGGTGGCGGCTATACCATTGCTGTCGGTTTCTGAGGTGAATCTTGATTATGGAGCCTCCCTTGATTCACACAGTATCGCTCTTAGTAATCAGGGGAATGCGCCACTGCACTGGGATCTTGATTTTGAGAAGTCGGGAGTGGGGGTATCAGAAGCTGATGGCGCCCTAGAGCCAGGTCAGAAAGAAGACCTTGAGATCTGGGTATTGAGGGATAGCCTGAAGGCTGGGACACATGAAATCCAGATTCCATTGACATCTAATGGTGCAATACTGTGGACATTTTTTGACAAAAAAGTGCCGTTTCCTCAAGTTGGGATCTTCAACGACCAAATCAAAGAAACCAACATCCGAGGCAAACGGCACATGGACTTGGCAGAAAAGATACTCAAGGGCTGGTCGATTACCAAGCCGCAACGGAAATTTCTCTTGACGCTATTCACCACCATCTTAGCTCTGCGGGGCAAGGTTAACTTTCGCAATCTGAGCCGCTACAGCGGTCTGTCGGCACGGACCTATGCGCGTCAGTTTGATCAACCGTTTGACTTTATCCGTCTGAATCGGACCTTGATCGATCAGGTCGTTCCCCCAGGTCATCCTCGGTTAATCGCCTTCGATCCGTGTTTTCTTCCTAAAGCGGGAAAGCACACACCCGAGCTGGCCTACTTTTGGAATGGCTGCCATGGCCGGGCTGAAAAAGGGTTGGAAGTCTCCTGCTTCAGCCTGATCGATCTGGAGCACAACACGGGCTATGCTCTATCGGTGCAACAAACGCCAGCCCCGGTGAATACCGATGACGAAGAAACGCTGATCGATACCTATCTGGACCACCTGCACACGGTGATACCGTATCTGCATCCCGAGGAAACCCACCTGGCCGTCGACGGCCAATTTGCCAAGAAAAAATGGTTGGATGGCGTCGAAGCAGTCGGTCTCCACACCATCGGCAAACTGCGGTGCGACGCCAACATGCGCTTTTTCTACACGGGACCACTCCGCGCCCACGGCTCGGGTCGACAGAAAACCTATGATGGCAAGGTCGATTGGCAGGATCTATCGGGCTTCGACTATGTGACCCAACAAGACGGACTCGAATTGTATACCCAGGTCTTGAATCACGTCTCGTTCAAACGGACCTTGCGCGTGGTCGTCGTGCTGGATCAACGTGATCCGAAGAAAAGACGCTATGCGCTGCTGTTTTCCACCGATCAGGAACTGGATCCAGTGACCCTTTTCTTCTCATACAAAGCCCGATTCCAAATCGAGTTTATCTTCCGCGATGCCAAACAATTCACCGGATTTGCCGATGCACAGACGCGCGATGCACAGCGGCTCCATTTTCATTTCCATGCGGCGCTAACCACCCTCAATATCGCCAAAATCGAGCAGCGTCAGATCCAGGCAGCTGACCAACCGATGGTCTATTCCATGGCCAGTGTAAAGGCTTGTTATTTCAACGAGCTATTCCTGCAGCGTATTTTTTCCACCTTCGGTTGGGACCCGAACCGGCTGAAAAAATCATCACACTACCCGGCCTTGAGGGAATTTGGCCGGGTGGCAGCCTAAGAAATGTCCATAGTATTGATGGTGGGAATCAGGAAATAACTCTCCGTGTCGAAGTCAATCGTGCTGTGGCTGTGGTATCAGAGAAGATCCTGGATTTTCCTCCCGAACTGGCGCAAACCACATTTGTGCTTCGCAATGACGGGAATATCCCGCTGGTATGGAACATAACAGAAGAGATCGGTTGGCTTAAGGCAGTGCCAGAAAGCGGTGAGATCGAGGGCGGCGCCTCACAGGAAGTCGTTCTATATATGAGCCGACCAGAACTGTCTCCAGGAAGCTATTCGGGTTCGCTCTCCATCAGCTCAAATGGCGGTGCATATCTTCTCGGTATTGAAGCAGAAGTAGCCGCGATCCCTTTACTTGTGTTATCAGATAGGCGCCTCGATTTTGGCGAAGATGTCGATCAGCATCAGATCTCTGTAAGAAATGAAGGTAATGCGCCGCTTGAATGGGAAATTAGGGAAAATCTCACCGGAGTTGAGATAAGCCCCAGTGGGGGGCAGCTGAATCCAGGGGAGCTGTCAGAAGTAAGTATCCAACTCCTGCGCCCTGATATTGAGCCTGGCAGGCAAGAGATCCTGTTGCCATTGTACTCTGACGGTGGCAATGCTACAGTAGTATGCCAGGTGACAGTGAATCGAGCAGTTCTCTCGGTAAGCAAAGATACGTTAAATTTCCGTAGCGACTTTTGGAAATCGGCTCAGGTCATCAGGAATGATGGGAATATTGATCTTAGCTGGGACATAAGTGAGGATCTGGACTGGCTCAAGATTCTCCCTGCAAGGGGGATTACGGAGGCCAATGCCAAGCAGAGCATTGAACTGACGGCAGATCGGTCGAGCCTTTCGACTGGAAGTCATTCAGGCGTCGTGACAATTGAGTCCAATGGCGGAGTGCATCACATTCAGGTAATGCTCGAGGTGGAGTCTTCATTCCGATGGTCGATATCTGATAGGGAAATCAATCTGGAACCATATGATCAGGCACAGGTTATCAGAATAAGCAATGATGGAAACATTCCATTTTCTTGGTCGATCGTAGGTATTGAAGATTGGCTGGAGATCCTCCCAGTTGAGGGAGCTCTGGAATCTGGCCAAGAGGCTAATCTGGCAATACGAGTACGACAAGGACTTCCTCCGATAGGGACATTCAGCGCGACTTTGGTGCTCAAGTCGAACATGGGGGATTCAATCGAACCTATTGACATAATAGTCCCAGGAGCCGTTCTCACTACCGCAGTTGATTCGGTCCATTTTTACGCAAATACTGCAGAAGTAGTGCTTTCTCTCACCAATAGGGGCAATATCCCGTTGGATTGGAGAGCTGAGAATAGTATGGATTGGTTGCTCCTTTCTCCAAGCAGTGGGGTATTGCAAGAAGGCAGATCTACAAATATACACCTTACAGTTGATCGTAAAGGAATGCCTTCGGGGCTCTCTTCAGATATGCTGACCTTCATCTCAAATAGCAGAGAGGGAACGATATCGATTCCTGTCACGATTGCGGTTCCTGAGAATGCACGCCCGATTGCCAACGCTGGCCCAGATCAAGAGGTAACCGTCGGAGAGACGGTGCAACTTGACGGCAGTGGAAGCTACGATCCTGATGGCGATCAGATCACCTTCGAATGGACTACCTCAAGTGATGGAATTTCACTCTCTGGCCGAACCCTTGATAGACCCACATTGATCCTAACGCGCGCAGGAACGTACCGAATATCTCTTGTTGTCAATGATGGAAGCCAAAACAGTGCATTTGATGAAGTAGTCATCGAGGCACGGGACACGGGCCCGATTTATACCGGCAATCGAGTAGCTATTGTAGATGGGCGGTATGTAGAAACGATATCTATTTCCCAGACCTCTATAAACAACGTTGGCCCGAATCAATCAGTAGAAGTCGCTGTGTCTGTAACGGGTTTGTCGGGCGTCAAGCAGTACGATATTACATTGGAGGTAGCCCCCGCGGGGTCCCTCGACCTCTTGGGAACAACCTTTGCACATAATGCAGATCCCTTCACTATCTCCCCTGGTATTGAGTTTCCTGCTGCAAATCAGCTCAAAAGTGGAGCCGCCAGTTTTGGTGCAGCGGCATATGGAGACCAATGGCTCGGAACTTTCACATTCACCACGCTATCAGATTTTTCTACCGCCTCTCGTGCTGTAATTCGCGTAGTCCGTGTTTCCATCGGACCAACTTCATCAGATAGAGAAGTGTTCTTTGAAGAAGATTTAGATCTCATGATCCAGATTAATGGGGAAGCGCCAAATTCCACGGCTAATCGCCTACCGATTGCCGATGCTGGTCCAGATATGATGGTAACCGTCGGCGAGACGGTGCAGCTTGATGGCAGTGGAAGTTACGATCCTGATGGCGATCGGATCACCTTCAGGTGGAGTTCTCCAAGTAGCGGGATCATAATCTCCGGCCAGGCTCTCGAGAGGCCCACTGTTATCCTTAATCGAGCGGGAATATTTCAAGTACTTCTCTTTGTCAATGATGGGACTCAAAACAGCATAACTGATGACGTCACAATCAAAGTAATCGACGATGGTCAATCGCCCAGCGAGAGTGGTGTTGCTACCGTAAATGGAAGATATGTAGAGGCTATATCCATTTCTCAGACCTCTATAGACAACGTTGGCCCGAATCAATCAGTAGAAGTCGCTGTGTCTGTAACGGGTTTGTCGGGCGTGAAGCAGTACGATGTCACGTTGGAGGTGGATCCTGTGGAAGAGTTTGATCTTGCGAGAACAACCTTTGCGCACAATGCAGATCCCTTTACTATCTCCCCAGGTGTTGAATTTCCTGCTGCAAGACAGGTCAAAAGTGGAGCCGCCAGCTTTGGCGCGGCTGCTTACGGAAACCAATTATTGGGCACTTTTACATTCACCACGTCTCCCAGTTTCTCTACCAATACTCCTGCTGAAATCCATATATCTCGCTTCTCACTCGGTCCAACATCAACAGACAGAGAAGTTTTCTCGGAAGCAAATCTGGGTCTCATGGTTCAGATTAATAGGGAAGGTCCAGATACCAGTGATAGTACAGCCGGCGATGTTCAGGTTATCGGTGAAATTGGGGAGGATACCGGTGACGCCCAGGTTATTGGTGAAGTCATTGAGGAGGAAACAGGTGATGCCCAAGTCATTGGCGAAGTCATCGAGTAGGGTTGTTTTCAGGGCAGTCCTTCTGCTCTCAGCCTTTGCTCTGATCCTTGGATCTTGCGATAGGGTTCCCTCACCGATAGATCTTGAGGACGAAGGATCTGGCGAGATGTCTGTCAATATCAGATTAGGCAAGATCGCTGCGGCGAACATTTCTCGGGCGGAGGTGGTGGTGACGGGAACAGGCATGACTGAAATTCGTCAGGATCTGACCATCAGCGGCAACACGATTGCTGGTTCTGTTCAAGGAATACCGGCCGGGCCAGATCGTCTTTTCACGCTGAATGGATATGATACATCTGGGAATCCGAACTACACCGGGTCAGCAAGTGCGACGGTGGTTGCTGGTCAGCAAGTGACCGTAAGGGTAACTGTGAGGAGCATTTCGGGCGGGGGCGGTTCCACCGTCGTGTTGACCATAGTCTCCCCTGTGGTGGGGAACTACCGATACTCATCGATGAAGGGATCTGTCATAGTGACTGGCGAGATTGAGAACCCTTCGAGCCAGACAGCTCAGGATGTATCAATTCGATTCACGCCAAGAAATAGGTCTGGAGGCCCGATGGATCAGATTTCGAGAACCATCGGTACAGTACCTCCTGGTAGGACGTTCTTCAGTGTTACATTCGGTGGAGCGATCTACGCGTCATCGAGTGCACCGATCTCAAGATTAGACTACACTATCACCCATTCTCTTGGTGGCCCCGATATTAACAGCACAACCGTGAGCGCACAGTGATGACTAAGAGGGGAATCGGTAGATTACTGGGAACCTGTAACCTCTCCTTCGGCTTCGCAGGAGACGGCGGCAAGACAAACCAGAGTTTCCGTTAGGTTGTAACCGCTCCTTCGGCTTCAATCTGATGGATAGGGGGAGTAAGCCTTTCATGTTGCTATGTGCCGAATGGCAGGAAGTAATCGGCTGGTGGGGGCGCCAGAATGAACCAATATTTCTTCTTTTGGAGGGAATCGGGTCCCCGGCACCAAGTTGCGAAAGAAGGACTTACGCTGATTCTGAAGAGCCGGCGTGGGTCCTTTTTTTGCGGGCGAAATGGATCGGCAGGGCAGCAAGAAAACCGGCCCCCTGAACGGGACCCGGGCAGATGGGACGGATTTTTTGCACGAATTACTTATGGGAAATCACATACTCCCGCAGTGCTTCGTTAAGGCGGGTTTGCCACCCTTTACCAGTAGCGCGGAAGTATTCTAGCACTTCCGGATCAAGGCGCACCGTGGTGGATAATTTAGGCTGTGCCTTGCGTGGGCGACCTCGCTTTGCCAATATCTTGAAATGCTCGGCCGGCAAAACCTCGGCAGAGGGTTTGAACCGCTTTATGTCGTCCTGGGTCAGCTCTCTGACTTCTCCCTCTTCATCGATCAGCGGTTTGCGATTCATAGGCTTTCTGCTCCCGTTTGTTCGCCTTGCGAAAGCTGATCACTCGAATACCGCCCTCAATGAGTGCATAGCAGATGACGTGCAGGCGATTGTCCAAAAAGGCTAAGGTGATAAATCGGCTCTCCGGATACCTCTTCCGAGCGTCCTCGTATGTGATGGAGGTTGCCCAATCCAAATCAGCCGCAAGAGAAAAAGAAAGGCCGCGTTCAGCGATGTTTTTAGCGTTTTTGGCTGGGTCAAACTCGATCTTCATATTAATTATTGTAGTAACATAAATTAAGAGTGTCAAGGGCTCTTCGATTCCGCAATCGGCCAGTTGGGCCGAAGAGACGCTGCTGACGCTCATCGAATAGATCTCTGGCCCGGACGCTGCTGGCCTGTGCCGTCATACCTTCGCAACTCGACTCCGAGAGCGTGGTCTCCCTCTCGATCGGATCAAGGCGTTGCTCGGGCATAAGACCATGGTGATGCTGCTGCGCTACAGCATCACCGACCCAACTTGAAGAGGCGATTCGAGTCGGCGTGGGTCCTTTTTTTGCGGTTTTTTGTCGATTTTGTGTCGGAAGTATTTGTTTGTTCTGGTATGATCTGAGGTTCGATTCCCCTCAGCTCCACCATTTTTATACCCCTGTAATATTTACTTTTACGGGGGGTTTGCTTTTTGCACCTCTGAACTACTTCAGTTCCTATTTTGTAGTTGATAATCCATTCTTAATTATCTAATTTAAAAATTTGGATTACTGATGTTATCTCATGATGATTTATTGAGAGCAAAATCGGTCAGGAAGAAAAGCAGAGGCATTTTATGCCAGGGATTAGAAAATTTGATGATTTTCGCAATCAGTCTGTGACGTTTGGCCAATTAAGAGAGGTATTCGTGCGAGTTGTCATGGGCTTATCCTTTGATGATCAATACGACACGATTGGTTTTATAAAAAGAATCGCCCAAAAATCGCCATTTGCAGGCTTACGAACTTCAGAGATAATTGAACGAACACATATAAATTTTTGGGATGAAGATCGCCAGAGGCTTTATTACGTAAATTTCCATCCGCTTTTTCTTGCACTATCTGATTGTAGTGTCGCTACCAAAGACAAGTTTCTAGCTGTTATACCGAACAGTCTGCATTCAATGCTTAACTATGTGTTAAATGTATATGAGGCAAAGCCTGAGAAAGTACCACGGGCAAAATCGTTGTTCGTATCGATGTACAACCAGCTTTATGATATCACCCTAAGAGGGCAAACTGTAGTGCAAGAAGAGGTGGTTGTAGCACCGCTCAGAGCCCTCAAAGGAAAGGTCACCGAGCTCTCCTTTGAAGAGTTAAATCTCTTAAAGCGGATCGAAGGATTATCCAAGTGGGATATTGATTTTATCAAAAAGAATTTCAAGCTATATGACTGCATTGAGGACATGGAAGAGCAGAATGAGAACCTCAAAGATGATCCGCTTCTGGGTGATCTGCTCGCTCTGCTTGCCGACCCCTCCGATGATGTCGGAGTGCAGAGGCTGTTAAAGCAGTATGAAGAACAAGATCAATTACAAAAGAAACAAGACGAAGATGATGATCGGAGATTAAGAAGCATAATTGACCAATTGCCTTTAGAAGAGCAGAAAGATTTGCTCCGCATCGACGAAATGAGAAAAGACTACCGAGACAGCATCGATACGATGGCAGAAAAGATAGTGAATACACTGATTTATGGGGGGGAGTAGATAACCATGACCATGACCAATAGGCTCAGTGCATTAGAAGCCCAAGTACAGCAACTTGAGAAAACTATTAAGGAAACCGAACATAGGCTGATAGTCAAGATAATGCCAGCTCTAAATAAGGTATTGACTCGTTTTGTAATTGATACGGTTGAAGAAGTGGTTGATAAGAAGATTGATGAGGCGGTTGATAAGAAGATTGGAGAGACGGTTGATAAGAAGATTGGAGAAGCGGTTGATAAGAAGATGGAAGGAGCGGAAACAAGGGACGGCCAAACTCACCCGCTTATTGCTAAAGCCATTGAGGGTATTGCTAAAGTCATTGAGGATATGGAGGAATTGGGTTCTGAAACACACCAAAATAGCGGTGCTGTGATTATCATGTTAGAAGATTTGGCAGATTCGATTCGGAAAGCTTTTGATGATGCAGAGTCACAAAAAAAGATACCAGATAAAATCGGAATGATAACATTGATGACAAAACGAGATCTAGTAATCGGTGATATATTTATCCGCCAGATGAACCAACCGGTAATACATAATCTTTTAGTGAACGAATGGCAGTTATATCCCTCGCTGGATGATTTTAGTAATGCCATCCGGGGTCTGTAGAAAAACTCGATTCGGGCCGGTTCGCGGGATCAGTTCCCGATATAGGCTCACAAGGACTGAGCACAGCGGAAACCGCGATAGTCAGTCCTATTTTCCGGCTTGCAACCCCCGCGGAAAGAGGCTCGCAACTGCTTTTCTTTCATCTTCCAAGAACCTCCCCGAAACACGCGAAGTTTACCGTCAGCAGGTCCTTGGGGATCTGATAACGGTCCCTGGATGTAATAGTCTTTTTTGTACCAATCCCCCACCCATTCCCATACATTCCCCGCCATATCCATAATTCCGTACGGACTGACACCAGCCGGCTTGGATCCGACCGGCACTGTCTCATTATTCCTAAAATGAGCCTGATCTACATTCGGATCTTCATCCCCCCACGGATAAATCCTTTGGTCTATTCCCCGTGCTGCCTTTTCCCACTCCGCTTCGGTGGGCAACCGCTTGCCCGCCCACTGACAATAAGCGTCTGCGTCAGCCCAGCTTACTCCCACCACCGGATGGTCGGCGTATTCCGGCAAGGGATCCTGGCCTTGCCAAATATTCGATACTCCATCAAAGTCCGGCAGACGATGTCCTGTATCGCGGATGAATTGTGCATATTGCGCATTGGTCACCGGGAAGACATCCAGATAGAATTCTCCGACGTAAACCTGGTGTATTGGCTTTTCATCCTTCATGCCATCTTCCGATCCCATCTCGCATTTTCCTGCCGGGATATAATGGGCAGCACCGCCATCCTTTTCGTTGTGGATCACGATTTCCACACCTTGAGGTATTTCGACCCCCAACTTGAGTAATCTCTCTTCGTGCTCGCGCCCTTCCCAAGGGACAGGTTGGCTGACGATGGTAGGGAACAAGTCCCGGTTCTCATTGCAGAACCGTTCGCGTTCCTCGCCCATTAGCTGCGCCAGACCGGCGGCCTCCATCTGGTAATCCTGCGCCAGTATCTCCGCCAAAACCCGAGTCGCCGGACTTTCTACCAGTTCAAGTAAGATGCCCTGTGCCTTTTCGTTCACAAGATTTTCCAGAGCGACTTTCCCCGTCGTCAGCAGGGACCGCACCGCTCGATGGTGCGCTCGATGCGTCAGCTCCTTCACCTCTTCGGACCCTCCGGCCAGGAGCCCGGCCTGGAAGGCCAGCCGCCAACTCCTCCCTGGTTCGTCTTCCACCAATCGCCAACCTTCAGCCAAGAGACTTTCGGCCTCCTCCCGTCTCCGTTCGAATGCCCACTCATTCCATTGGTCCAGAGCCGCCGTGCGCTCCTCCTCCAGACGCTGGACCATATCGTGATCGACGATATCGAGTTTTGCCAAATTGCCTGCGAGCTTCTCAAGTTCCTCATTGGCCTTCCTGTGGCGATCCTTGGCGGTCAACCCTTTTGCCGTCATTATTTTTTGATCCAGCCGTTCGCGTGCTGCAAAAGGACGTAACTCATCCATCTTTTCATTGGCTAACGGCAGTAGTCTTTTGGCAACGCCCCCCCTAAGCTCTCTAAGCAATTCGGCCGCTTTGCGGTAGTGCTGAAACGCCGAGAATGGAAACTCTGTTTCCAGTTTTTCTCCTTTATTGATCAGAATTTGAGCTAGATCTAGCGGCTTGGGCTTGGTTCCGCCTGTTATACCGCTCAAGCGCAGGCGAATCTCCAGATCTTCACTTTCGTCGAGTTGAATTTCTACTCTTTTGCTGGGTTTGAAGCTATCCAGGTCATCTTCAGGGGGCTCCACCCAGATACAGAGCTTTTTGCCCCTCCATTCCTCGGGCACCTGATACAGGCGCTTTTGTCCCTTATTTTCCTTCAGGAGGAAACTGCCACTCAGCGATTCAATCTCTTTATCAATTCCACCCTCTTCCGCCATCACCACCGCACGGCCAGGGACTATAGTCAATTTCAGTAAAAGTGGGTCCTTGACATGGGGATTGCGGAACAGCACGTAGTCACCCCAGGACAGTTTGTCCAGATTCGCAGAACGGACTGCGGCCTGTGCCACGGTCTGACGCTTAGGATCTATCAACTGCTTATTTCCGGTGAGCTCTTTCTCGATAGCCTGGAACAGATGATCTAGAGTCAACATCTCCGTATCCGGCCACCTGCTACCTATCCGTTCAGGCACCAGCGATGCGCACAGGGCTGCCGTGAAATAGCCACCTACGTCTCCTTCCTTGGCCTGTTCGTCGCCCAATGATGCCCCCATGAAGAAGCGGCCCTGCGTATTGGATCCGATGATCTCCCTCAGCCGTTCATCGAGTTCGTCCCCCTGGGCGCCAACCACCTTTTTACTCCCTCCAATACCCTTACCCGCCTGGCAGCAATCGAGGAAAACCAGCGTCGATCCACCGCCCATATTGCCCTGTTCCTCCGCATCGGCTCCAACAAAATCGGCGACAGTCCGGATCAGCTGCTCTGTTTCATGACCGACGGGAAAATCTTCCAGGGGCAAACGGTGTACTCCACCATTACCGACAAAACCGTGGCCGCTATAATAAAAAATAAAAAGCGGTGGAAGGTCATTGTCCGCGCGGTGGTTTTGTAAGTGCTCTCCCAGGAAGCTCGCGGATTTGAGCATAGCATCGTACCTAGCCGGGCCATCCAGTTTAAAGCTGCCCCTCGCCCCTTTTTCCTGGGCAATCTCAACCAAAGGGGGAAGTTGAACTTTCTGTGTGCCTCCTTGTGCGTGGTTGCTCCCCAGCACCAGGATTTTGCCGAACCCGAGTCTGGATAACCGACGCTGTAGACGCACCAGATCTTTCCAAACCCCGGGGAGTTCGGTAATCCCGTCGTCCCATGCTCTGCCCCCATCCCGGCTATAATCTTCGCCCACCAGCAGTGCGACATATTTTTGGTTGCCTCCCCCGACCGATTCTTGGAATTGTATAATCGGCTTGCGGCGGACAGCCACGCCTTTACTATAGTATTCACCGGTCATCTCTATGACCCCGCGTCTAGAGCGCAGCGAAATCCCACGCTGTTGTGCCGGATAGAGGGCAGGCGCAAAAAGCGCTTCGAGGCGCGCAGGGCGATGGGTTTATTGTTCCACGAGCCGCCACGAACCACGCGAAAAATCCCCTCATCCGGGCCTTCTGGATTGACCGATGGGCACTCGAGATAATAGTCCGAATCGTACCAGTCGTTCACCCATTCGCACACGTTTCCAGCCATATCGGAGATCCCGTACGGACTTTGTCCAGCCTCTTTCGACCCGATTTCTGCCGTGGTCATTCCGTCGTAAGACGCTCGCTTCTTATCCGGTTTCTCGTTTCCCCACGGATAGATGCGTTCATCCATACCCCTGGCCGCCTTTTCCCATTCTGCTTCACTCGGCAGACGTTTTCCCGCCCACCTGCAATATTCTTGAGCATCTTCCCAACTCACCCCCACCACCGGATGATTCTCGTAATCTGCCGGTGGGAGTTTGTCCGTCCAGATGTTCCATTCCTCTCCCTCGTCCCAGACCGTACTCTGCGGCACCCTGTGGCCCGTTTCTTGCAAGAATTTTGCGTATTGGGCGTTGGTTACAGGATAGATGTCCATATAGAAAGCCGACAGAGAGATATTATGAGCCAGTTGCTCGTTTTCCCGGCCCTCTTCATATCCCATTTCGAAATCCCCCGACGGCAGCCATAGACTGACCCCGCCATCCTTCTCGTTCCGTTTTGCCGATTCCACATCCGGGGAAGGTGGATGATTGAGTTCCTGGAGTCGCTTATCGTGCGTCCTCCGCTGCTTGCTCAAGTCAATGTCTATACTACTTTTATTCTCTTTTTCTGGCATATTGTCTATTCGGCCTATAGACGCGCTTATACACCGCTTGCTTACATTGAAGCAGAGCTAGCTAAAAAGATACTTGAGTATTCCACATAAAGATAAAGGAATAAGGTCTTCAGCTACTCTTGTCAACAAACGCGTCAATGTTTCTCGTGTAAGTTGATAAATTTCAAATAATTAAAAACACCTTGGGCACGGTAGGCGCTTCGAAGGATTTTTTTTTAGAAAACTACTGGACTCTTCGCTGGGCGATTTGTCGGGTCACTTTTGCATGCGTGGATTCAGTTCCTGGTGGGGGGGAGGTGAGGGGGGCATTTATTGGTTTTGATATATAACTTTCTTTTTTTTATAATTCAATCCACCATGATTGAAGTCATTCATCGCACAGAATTGGCGAAGCATAGGTAATAATGGGCGTCATAGCTAATCAAAAACAGCTGGGTGATATCGAGAAACTCCATAGTGCCATTAGCGATATTCCACAGAATGACCGGACGGACGACTTCAAAGATATCCTGGATGATGCGCTGGAGGTGACCCAGGAAGAAGGGGATTTTGCCGAACTCATCGAACTTTGCCACAACGTAATCGAAGGAGTGCTGACTGGCTTAGGTACTTGGGCGAAGATGGCGAATGAAATAGGCGATAGCCATCCACTGGAAATAGTCGATCAGTTGAAGAAACGGGCAATCTATATCCCTCCCGATATCGACCAAGCTTTGGGACGATATCTGGCCTATGTCCCGAGTGAGTGCTATTGGGAGGATGCCAAAGATTATATCTCCATTCAGGCATCTATCCTGGAGTGGTATCAGAGTTGTATCGCTGACCCTCCTCCTCCTCCTCCTCCTACCAGCCCAATTCCCGATACAGATTGGGGCGAGTTCCATAAACAGCTCGTCTGCAAAGCCGTGCATCAGAGAGATTTTGCGACTGCTCAACAGCGAGTGCGGAACTTTAGCAAGAGCCATGGGAAGCAATCGGCAAAAACCTTGAAGGAAATTAAAAAATACCTGGACAAACAAGAGCGGCTCTTTCAAAGAGCCGAGAAAATACTGGATAGTTTTGTCAACGACGGGATGACTGAGTTTCTAAAAAAAGGTATCTCCTCCATCATCGAAATAGAACGGGACAATCTTCCCGACATATATTACAACCTGTGGTTCTTCAAGCACAACCCCGAAGGAATAACGTTAAAATCAGGGGCAGACCAAGAAAAATACGCGCGCGTGATCCAAAAACAAAAACAACTAACGGAAGAGGATCAAAAGCAATTTAACCAGGTAGTGAGCCAACTATACCAGGAGGTCGAAAAATACGAAAGCGAAGTAAGAGATAGAGTACCGGAAGATATGGTCAGAGTTCAAACGGGCTTGACTACTAGGAGGATTAAAGGACAGAAAAAGTCCTACTTATGTTTTCTACAGGCGTATGCTATTGATAGATATCCTGTGACAAATCAACAATACGCCAAATTTATGGAGTATCTTTACGGAGAAGAAGATAATGCAGATTCTCCGTATATAACCCTTGCAAAACCCGATGTGCATGCCTACAGGCCCGGTCCACAAGCTCGAGGGGGCTGGGAAAAACTAGTGCGAAAACATCCCCAAAACCCCGTGGTCGGTGTGGATTGGTACGATGCCAACGCATACGCCAAATGGAAGGGAAGGCGCCTGCCAACGGAGGCGGAGTGGGAAAAGGCCGGTTTCTGGTCGAAAAAAAAATGGCGCACATACCCATGGGGCGACGAGGAAGCTCCTCAAAATTGCAACTGTGCCGAATATTCTGGAACTGAAGGCGAAAAAGGCCTTACATTGATAGATGAATTCGACCTGTGCAGTAGTTACGGTGCTTGCGACATGGTCGGCAACGTATGGGAGTGGTGCTTCGATTGGTTCGAAGAACAGGATATGCACAAGAATGTCGAAGACCTTTTGATAAAAGATCCCACAGGTCCCCTGTGGGGTGAGTCCAACGTGATCCGCGGAGGATCTGTGGACCTGCCTTGCAGAGGATTGAACAAAGATCTCCGCTCCAGGGCTTTCCCCGTAACTAAATCAGACAGGATCGGGTTCCGATGTTCCTTGTCTCTGTATGATTCCGATAGAGGTTATGAATAAGATCCTCATCAAAAAAGCATCCAAAAAATCGATGGCCAAGTCGAGCGATGACAAGATCAAGCTCGTCGTAAAAGGGTCTTCGATCTGTAATGAAGATGGCCAATTCCTCTACCACCTCGACCGCTCCGATTCGCTGGAGGAGTTGAGACAGGCGTTGGATGGCTTTGAAAAAGAGCTCATTCTCTTTCAATTGGACCGAGAAGAAACCCAGGCGCTGGATGATTACCGCAACCGCCCGGAGGAAGTCGAACTGGTTAAGGCCGTTCCTTTGAGCCCCTTGTTGAAATTAGAGGAATCGATCGCAGAGGGGATCTACAGTATCAACAGTGCCCTGGTCTACATAAATGAAAGAACAAAGCCGTTGAGCCAGGAGGATATCGACTTCTTAAGGGGGTTGGAAGAGGCTCAGCGGGGGATATTGTTGAGCCAACAGAGCAAAGGCAATGTGTTTTCCGTTATCGAAGCCGACAATCCCATGGGCCAGGCCATGGTGACCTGTCATCGCCTGTCTCGTATCGCGGAAAGCACCCCGGCGAAGACCATAGCGAGCGAGACGAAAGTGATCGCCGGTGATGAAGTCCCAATTTTCAGCGTTGGGATTAGGGGAAACGGCCAGGCAGAAATCCAAAGCATCGACCTGGTGCTGGCAGATCTGGCTGATTCAACAGGATTGGATAACCACGACTTCACTGAATTGCGTGTATATGGCAGCGTTCACTCGGATCTTGATAAAAATAGCCAGCTCCTTACCAAGAAAAAACAGATCGAGTTGGGCACGGCGACCAGCATTGAACTCAATATCATTCCACCGGCGAATACCGAATCGTTTTTCATCGTAACCGCAGTGCTCAGGGACAAGGCTCGGAGTGGTCATGTATTTTCAGTAAGTTTTCCGGCTGGAGGACTCCACACCAGCGAAGGAGATATCGGTGCGGGAGTCTGGGCCAGTGAGAACCAGCGGCTAGAAATAGCCCTGTCCGAGAGTACCAAGGCGGCGACTGTAGAAGAGGAAAAAAAAGTAGCCGCTGGCGAAGAAGTGCAGCTGTTTAGCATCGGCATACGGGGTAACGGGGCTGTAGCGGTCGAGGGTATTGACCTGGTGTTGTCGGATTTGACCGACGCGACCGGGTTGGATGAAAACGACCTGGTCGATTTGCATATCTATGGCAATTCCAGTCTGACGCTTAAAAACGCCAGAAAAATCATAGGCAGTCAGACGAAAATAAAACTGGGGGGCGTGACCCTGCTGGAATTCAACGACACCCCGCCGGCGGGCGTCGAGTGGTTCTACATCGTAACTGTCGCAATCAAAAACACGGCCCAGAGCGGCCATGCTTTTACGGTGGAATTTCCGGCCAGTGGGCTCCATACCAGTATAGGGGACATCGGTACGGGAATCCAAGCCAGGGTCGGAAAACGGATTAAGATTGCGATTTCCGAAAGCACCCAGGCAGCGATTTCGCATGAAATGAAAGTATCTGCCGGCAAGGAGATACAGCTTCTCCGAGTTGGCATATGCAGCGACGGAACGGTGGCGATCGAAGGCATAAATATAGAGCTATCCGACCTGAAAGATCCTACTGGAATCGACGCTAGCGATTTTGTCGAACTGCGCGTCTACAGCAACTCCCGTCCAACTTATGAAGACGCGGGATCTCCGATCACGATCCAGGCATGGGTCGAATTGGGCGGCGTGACCCAGCTAGAATTCCACGATAGACCATCGCCGAAAGCGGAGCGGTTCTTTATTGTGACTGCCGTTATGCGCGACACCGCAAAGAAGGGCAAGGCGTTCAAGGTGGGTTTTGCAGCCGGAGGGCTTCGCACCAGTTTAGGCTGTATCGGTACGGCGGTCTCAGCCAGCGATTCTATTCACGTCGAGATATCAGGGAAACAAACCACTCCATCCGAGGGGGATGGTAAACCCGAAAAAGATGTAGGTTGGGATCCCGCCCAAATCGAAAAGGAATTTGTCGGGTTCTACGAAGATTCGATCCATGATCTGACGCAAACCATCCACGAAATGGACGACGACGAGGAGCTATCGTCTGAGCAAGTCGTAAAGCTAAAAAAGAACGTGGCCAGTGCCATTGAAATCGTCAAAGACAATATCAATTTGGTCTCCGCATCGCTCCTCAGGAAGACGGGCAATGCCCGGTTATTTGTCGATCATATCATGAAGACGCAGTTACTGGCCATCGAGATGGCCATGAATATGAAAGGGGAATTCGACCTGACAGATGAAGATGTAGAGAAGATTGGCATGGCCGCCTTGATCCAGGACCTGAGTATCCTCCAGGATGACTATGCACCTTTTGTCGAAAAGAAAGAACCCCTGAGCGGCGTGGACTTGGTGGATATCTACAGACACCCACAGGACAGTAGAAAGTTGATCTCCATCGGTAGCAGCGTGCCAGAAGACGTGCCGGAAATTATACTGGGCGGCCACGAACGGAAGGACGGTTCGGGCTATTACAAGGTCAAGGGAGATAATATCCACAAATTAGCCCAGATCCTCTCGGTGGCGAATATGCATATTGCGATGATTTCTCCCCGCCCTTATCGCGCCAGTTTGGATCCGCATAAAAGCGTTCGTAACCTGATTTTTGCCGCCAGTGCGGGTAAGATAGAAACCGAAGTGGTCAAGGGGTTGCTGGACCTGGTCTCGATGTATCCCGTGGGTGTTCATGTAACATTAGAATCGGGCGAAATAGCGAGAGTCGTAAGCGCCAACGAGGGCCAGTTCACCAAGCCGTGGATCAGGATTATCCGCAGTGCTGATGGCAAGACAGCCGACCAGTTGGTTAATCTGGGGGATAAAAGAGTAGATCTGAGGATTAAGGCGTATAGCGATGATTTAGAAGATGCCACGAAGTGATCAGCAAACTTGCACCTTACCCGGAGATCCCTATGCCCAGGAGAATACTGATCGTTGAAGACGAGGAAGCTCTGGCAAAATCCTTCGACGAATTTATAACGTTCATGGGATACGACGTGACGGTTGCAGCGAACGGCTACGACGCACTGGAAAAGGTGATCGGTGGTGAATTTGATCTGATAACGATGGATATAAAGATGCCACGTATGGGCGGCCTGGAGGCGACGGAACTCATCCGCTTCAGATACGATATATCCACACCCATTATCGTCATATCCGGTTATGACGATAAGTACGAAAAAGAGCTAAGGACATTGCGGGTCAAACACATTCTGCACAAGCCGGTGGATCTCACTGAGTTGAAAGAGACTATAGAAAAAATACTTGGTAATGACAGGGAAGAACAAGAAGATGTAGAACCTGATTCATAATTTTCCGACCGATCCATCCAGAAAACGAACATAATCCCTACCTGCCACCTCGTTCGGGGCGGCAACATCCAGAGTCACAGTTTGTGATCAAAGCCAGCTTGAGAAGTGGATTGATTCCCTCCCCAAAGATGAGCCCCTGGTTTTTTTATCAAAGGGCCAAGTCCAATATTACAGCAAAATATCTGCAGATCCCTCTCTGCGGAGCAAATGGGAAGCGGTTGTGCAGTCAGACCGATGAGTCTGGTCTGCATCTTGCTTGCCCTCTCTTGCAAATAGAATCTGTGAGCAGGAGAGGAGAGCAGGAAGATGGTGAGGAAGTCGGATCTGATCCCCGAGAAAGACGATCGAGAAGTTGAACTCCGCACTCTGGTGTCCGATATCGATGCTCTGTGCGAGCAGATCGCCGAGAAGCGGATGGTCCGCAATGACCTGGACTTCGAACTCCGGCAGGTGAAGGTCCTCTTCTTTGGCCAGTTGGGGGAACTCTATATCGAGAAGGCTGCCCGGGAACTGGAGTACCGGAAGCTCCGCAGGAAAGTGGAGCTGATTCTGGAGGAGGCGCTGACCGACGATCAGATCGAGGAGAGGTTGGGAAGACAGTTTCGGGAGGAGCAGGAGGAACTGGACCATCTGACCGGTGAGCAGGATCACCTCTTCGAGGAGCGGACGGCTGTGGAGCGGCTGGCCGATGTGGATCCAGACCTGAAAAAGGGACTGCGCCGTCTGTATCTCGATCTGGCCAAGAAGTTCCACCCGGATCGGTTTTCCGGCTCCGAATCCCGGGAGAAGGCCGGAGAGGTGATGAAGCGCCTCAACGAGCATTACGGGAACAACGACCTGTACGGAATGCTGGAACTCCAAAAGGGCGTGGGGATCGAGATGTTCGCCGATCTGCAGGAGACCTTGCAGAACAGAATCGGGCGGGCTCGGCTGCTGCGATCGCGTCTGCGTCAGAGCCTGGCGGAACTGGATGCGGAAATCGAAGGATTGCGCTCCGGCCAGCTCTATCAGATCAAGCTGCAGATCGACGCAGGCCGGGAAAACGGACGGGATGTGATGAAGGATCTGGCGGCCCAACTGCGCAAAGATCTCGAGGAGATCAACGCCCGCTGTGCATCGCTGCGGGAACGGCTGGGGGGGCTGGGACAGAGGTGAAGTGACTTCGAGGAGAAGGGGGGAAAACGATGGAGAAAACGCGCAGAATTCGCAAGCAAAAAGAGCTAGTCGCCCTGGAAAAAAAAGGCACCGTCCTGGTCCAGAAGAAGGATTCGGCCCTGATTCAGAAGGGACTGGCCGATCTAGACGGATTGGGCAGCCGTCCTCGGATCGATACACTCCTCCAACTGGGCGCAGGGCACTACGCGCGGGGGCACTACCGCAAGGCCTTCCAGGTATTTGCAACCGTTTTGAAAAAGGACAAGACCGTGGGGGACGCCATCGAGGGGGCGGGTTTCAGCGCCTTTCAGCAGGGGCGTTTCTCCCTGGCGCAGTCTCTACTGCGCCGGATTCCGGGTCGTTTTTCCGGGGCGGCTTTCTGCACTGGTCAAGGGATGGAGATGGTCTATGTTGAAGGAGGTTCCTTCGCCATGGGAGGCAGTCCGGAAGAGATGGAGCTGGCTCGCCAGGCCGAGGTGGAGACCATGCCCCGGCTGAAGGACACAAAGGGGAAGGTCCCCGGTGACATGGATCGCATTCGCCGGACGCTTCACCCGCACCGGGTGACCCTCAGTCCGTTCTTTCTCTCGAGGACCTGCGTCCCCAACGCGCTTTTCGAGGAGTTCCAGTCCGATCACTTCTCCGTGTTGACCGATCTGGGTGGGCCCGAAAATCCGGCCATCACCACCTGGGAGAAGGCGACTGCCTTTTGCCAGTGGCTGTCCCGGCGAGAAGGGAGACTCTACCGGCTGCCAACCGAGGCGGAGTGGGAGTACGTGGCCAGGGGCTGGCCGTCGATCCGCGAGTCGGCCGGGAAGTGGAGCCTTCCAGGTATCGAGCCCAACCGGGAGACGTTTGCGGACATGCGGGGGGTGGTGTACCAGTGGTGCCTGGATTACTACGCCGACGACTACTACGCCCGGTCGCCCGCCCGGGATCCATTCGGTCCGGAAGAGGGAAAGGCGCATTCGGTCCGGGGGGGAGCTTTCTTCTGCTGGGACGACAACACCTGCCTGTTCCCCTGGAATCGTTCGGAATCGGACCTGTGGGATTTCGATCTTCTGTTCGGGCCTTCACTGTGCACAGATCTGGTTGGACTGCGTCTTGTCTGCGTCTGCGACCGAGCGCCGGGTTTCCTGAGCCGTAGCGGAGGTTGAATGGGCGATGGGTACGTTGATTTTCTGGAAAGTAGAAGGAGGGGATATGCCAGTGGGAAAAGGTTCCAAAATGCCGGTCCCTCGACAGCGGGAAAACTCCCTCCTCATCCAGAAGGGGAGGTCGGATCTGCTAAAGATGGGAGGCCGGGACCTGGCCGGGCTCAATATCCGGGTCCGAATCGAGCCGCTGCTCCGCCAGGGGGCCCACCTCTATCGGGAGGAGGAATTCGGGCGGGCTTTCGAGATCTTCTCCCGGGTATTGCGGATCGACTTCTGGAATACGAGCGGGCTGGAGGGTTGTGGTTTCTGCGCTCACCATATGGGGCTCTTCGCCCAGGCTCAGCGCTTCCTGCGCGTGCTTCCGAACCATCTCAGCGGGGATGGGTTTCGGACCAGCCAGGGGGTGGAGATGGTGAATCTTCCGGGCGGCTCTTTCCGGATGGGGACCGACGAAGAGGAACTGGCGCTCGCCTGGGAGGCGGAGCTGATCAACAAGAGCCGCGAGAACGGGTGGTCCCTGGAGGAGACGCGGAGGAAGCCGGAGGGTTCTCAGGAGGTCGTCCGCCGTCGGTACGCTCGCCATCGGGTGCGCCTGAGTCCTTTCTGTTTTGCCGAAACCTGTATCTCCAATGGGCAGTTCCGGGAATTCCGGACTCGGTACCGGGCTCGAATACGGGATCTGCGTTTCGACTCGTCTCCGGCCTGCATGTCCTGGGAGGAGGCCGTTGCCTTTTGCCAGTGGCTTTCGAAGAGGGATGGCAGACTCTACCGGTTGCCGACCGAAGCGGAGTGGGAATACGTGGCCCGGATAGAAGGAAAAGGGGAGACGGCATACTCGGGGCGGTTCGGGGATCTGCGGAGCAATGTCTTCCAATGGTGCCTGGACTACTATGCGGATGACTACTACCCCCGGTCTCCCAAGCTGGATCCTTTTGGGCCGGACGAAGGGACGAGTCGCGTGGTGCGCGGGGGAACGGCTTCCTGCCGCAAGGACAACGTCTGTACCTACCCCTGGGGTCGGCAGAAGTCGGATCTCTCCGTGAACGAGCTGATAGATGGTGATGAGTTCCTGTGCCGGCACGTCACCGGGTTGCGCCTGGTTTGCGCTTGTGACCGGAAGCCCGGGTTTCTGGAGTACGGTACGGGGTGATGGGTCCCTTTTTTCGCCCTCTGCTAGCAACTTTTCTCGATAGATGGATCTTTCCTATCCTCATACGCAAAAGCCCTATTCGAATTTTTCACGTGTTTTCTTTACGACATTATCTGCTTGAGGGGAGGCAGAGTTTTACCTATATAGAAAGGGGAAAATGCAGTAGTTCATAAATGGGAGCGATTTCACAGTGCAGTGAGGGGGTGCCAGGGGTTTTCTATCTGCTGGTGCCCCGCTCGCTGTTTTGTCTGGTGTCGCAGATGAACTTCGTCGAGACCGCTCTTGGGAGGACCTCATGTTCAAATTGTCAGAGCGCTAAGCACAAGCCGTGAGATAACGCTATGTCGTTGAGAAAGGGTGATCGAGGATCCATTGGGGTGGTGCGGAAGGAGGCGCTTCTTCCTCCGGCCGCCTCCCGGGAGGGGGGACATCCCAAGCTGGTGGCCTTGTTGGTCGGTGAAGACTACCGGCGGACCCCCGATGGACCGGACTGGGGGAGCCTGGGGGCGTTGCCCGGGGTATGGCAGGATCTGGCGCGGGTGCATCGCCGCTTGAGTCAGGTGGGTTTCGGGAAGATCGTGGTGCTGGCCGGAGATAAAGTCCAGGGAAACCAGGCGTCCATTTCCCTGGAGGCGGTGGCCGGAGTGGCCGAAGAGCCGGAGGGAGAGATTGCCCTTCCCTTCGATGGTCCGGCTACCCGGACGGCCATGGTAGAGGCCGCGGGAGAACTGCGGAAGCACCTGGAGGCGCACCGCACAGCCGATGACGGTCGTGGGGGAGAATCAATCAACGCCTTCATCGTCCGATCGGACGTCAGAGCGTATTCGACACGAAGCATGATCACTCGTTTTCAAAGCGGGGAAAAAGGACCGTAAAGATACTCAGCCCGTTATACCGCGACAACTCTATTGAGTTGATATGCCATATTGCATTCCATATTATATGGAATGCGATAGTGAACGCAGCGAGTTAATCCACAAATAACGTTGTATTATGTCTGAATCTGTTTCCATAGAACCGGGAGTGCGGGGATCGATCCAGGTCGGGCGTCTGCTGCCTCCAGAGTCGGTGCAGAGCCAGGGACACCCCAAACTGGTGGCCCTTCTGATGGGGGAAGACTGTGCCCGGGGATCTGGGCGGCCAAACTGGGGTGAGTTGCAGCCTCTGCCTGGGGTATGGCAGGATCTGGCGCGGATGAACAGACGGCTGCATCAGCTGGGTTTTGGGAAAGTGGCTGTGTTGGCTGGGGATCGTTCCCCGGGCAGTCGGGAGACCTTCTCCTTGTCGTCTGAGGAAGGGGTAGAGGGAGGACCGACCGACCAAGTGGAGTTGGTTTTTTCTGGTCCGGCGACCCGAGCTGCCATTAATCTGACGGTTGAGAGGTTGCGGGAGCATCTGATACAAAATCATATGGCCGATGATGGTCAGGGAGGCGAGGTGCTGCCGCTGTTTCTGTTCTATTACAGCGGTCACGGTTTTGTCAATCTGGATGGGGTGCACTGTCTTCCTCTGGCAGACAGTCCGGCGGGTGAACAGACGGGTCAGTTATTGGATCATATTATGAGGCGGGTGGGTGCCGACGATCCGTCTCGAGGATCGGCTGGAGGGGGATCTTGTCTGTCTTTTCTGGACTGCTGTCAAGCGGGCCAGGTAATAAAAAGCGGAGCAAAGGGGGGGCGTGACGAGGGGGGGGTACTGGAGAGCCAGATCATGGATGCGATCCGGGCGGGCCGTCGTCGGGGGCGTTTTCTGGTGGGCTCTTCGTTGGGGGATGAGCAGGCTCGGGAGGGTGTTTGTGGGGGATATTTCACTCAGGCGCTGTGCGCTTCGCTGGTGCCCGAAGTGCTGGGACGGGGTTTCGAGGAGGAAGCTACTCTCAGCCTTAAGCATCTTACCCTGTCGGTGGACCGGTTGCTGCAGCAATGGGGTGGGCAGATCGTGTCGCGGTTTCCCTCGTCGGGGGATATGGCCTGGGACAACTACGTGCTCTTTTCTAATCCACACTACCAACCGCCGCGCGAACTTTTGCGGTTCCACATAACTACCGATCCCAGAGAAGCGCGTCTACTGGCTGAAGAAGAAGGGGAGTTCCGAGAACTGGAGCAGTTGTCGGGGGGGTGGGAACTGGACCGGGCGTTGAGTCAGCCCGGGCGTCGCGTGTACCAGGTGCCGGAGAGCTGGCAGGGAAGGATGCTGCGCCTTCGGGCAGAGCCAGTGACTACCGAGGAGCGAGTTGCCTTCGAGCCTTCCCTAGTAAGGGAGGTGTATCTGGCCCCGGATCCAACAGGAACCCCTCCGATGATCGCCATGGCTCTACAGGTAGTGCGACAGGAAGGGGAGACATCGGTCGATGCCGACCTCGCGCGGGCCGAGACCCTGTTCGTGCAGGCGCAGGAACAGACCGATCGATTGGAGCAATATCGGGGTTACCAGGCGGCCCTGGCTTTGCTGCAGGACTCCTCGCGCCTTTCAGCAAAGCTGCTGAAGAAAATCATTGAGGAGGATATTTCTTCTCTGAAAGAGGCGGCGGGAGTCGCTTTTCTGGAACAGCAAATTGAGCAGGCAAAGGTGCTGGCTCAGCAGCACCGCTACCGGGAAGCATACGGGCGACTGGCCCTACTGCAAGATGGCATACCTGAGTTGCAGGAGTTTGAGTTGGAGGAGGAGCAGGTGGATGAGCGCCTCTGCGAAGGTGTGGAAGATGTTCTGTCCCGCTGGCAGAAGTGGGCCGAGGACCGTCGTCAGGAATCTGCCGAAATGCGGCTGGAACAGGGGGCGAAACTCCTGGCTGTTGACCAACCCTGGCAGAGTTGGCGAAGGGCGTTCGAAGCGGAGGTGCTGGTCGGAGAAAGTGAACGTATTCGGGGACTGAAACAGCAGTCCCAGACGCAGGCCATAAACGATTATGCGGATACTCGCCTTTCTCTGGAGGCGCTGGTAGGCAATGGAGCGCACGGCATCCTGATCGAGTTGCTGTCTGGTGAGGGGCCGTTCACGGAGCGGTTGCAACATGTGCTCAAGGAACGCTACGGGCTCGATATCGATCAACTGAACCGGCAGACCGAAGAAGAGCAGGCGCAGTTCCGTGAGAGACACGCCGATTGGTTTCCTCCTGAGGAGCCATTGCCACTGGAAGAAGGTCTGCTGTTAGGAGGCTCTGTACCATCAAAAGAAGCCCTGCTGTTAGAATCTGTATCATCAAAAGAAGCCCTGCTGTTAGAATCTGTATCATCAAAAGAAGCCCTGCCGTTAGAATCTGTATCATCAAAAGAAGCCCTGCCGTTAGAAGAGGATTTGCCGGTGGGTGCGTTGTTGCAGGAGGAGATCTATCCAGGTGTTGAGATAGAGTTTGTGTATATCCAGCCGGGGAAATTCACGATGGGATCTGAGCAGGATAGAGAAGATGAGAAACCGTCACATGAGGTGGAAATCAGCCGAGGCTTCTACCTGGGTCGTTTCCAGGTGACTCAGGGGCAGTGGGAGGGGGTGATGGGAGACCATCTGAGCCATTTCAAAGGCAAGAATCGTCCAGTGGAAAAGGTTTCGTGGAAAGAGATACAGTCCTTCATGGCGCATCTGAACGAGAGCTTGGGCGAAGAGCGATACCGCTTGCCCACGGAAGCTGAGTGGGAATACGCCTGCCGCGCGGGGACAACAACGACCTGGTCGTGGGGAGAGGAGGTGAACCGTGTGAAGGAGTATGCGTGGTGCTTGAATTCAAGAGGTAGGCCTGGGACCCATCCAGTAGGTGAATTGCTTCCGAATCCATGGGGATTGTATGACATGCACGGCAACGTTTGGGAGTGGGTATCTGATGGGTATGACGAGGACTATTATGGCCAAAGTCCAGACCGGGACCCGCCGGGTCCATCGAAGGGTAAGGGCCGGGTGTTGCGGGGCGGCTCGTGGAACCGCTCCCCGAGCATCCTGCGTGCCTCCTATCGCCTCAGGAGCAACCCGGATGATCGGAGCTTTGCTTTCGGTTTTCGTTGTGCTATATCAAATATTAACAAGTAGCTATATCCTTTCAGGTCGTCTATATGCGTAAAGAGAGGGTTACTCTTTTCCCTTTTAGTCTTTTCCCCTTTGTTCCGCCGTCGTGGCGGCGGGACCGGATTGTGGAGGAAATGAACCCGAAGCGTTCTGGATATTTCCTCGGGGAATGGGGATCCAATAACGGATAGATCCTGGTACGGGCACGCGCCGGTTTCTGCGGTTTGAGTTGCACGGCACCTGATCACACAATGTGACTCAGAGGAACTGAAATGCGTACTAACGTCAACACGACCATCTGTTAGATGTATCCAGAATTTCCTGGATGGAACCACAGACAGATGCCATTGCCCTGTGCGTTCTCGACAGACGGATCACTTGTGGGAGGAAGGAGGCCGCCTGGATACGGATCTGGACTGGAGAGGATACATGGTGTGGATTTTGCTTAAAGCATATCCGAGAGGCAGAAGCCTCAGTGAGGGACTGTAAGCCTGTTCCTGAACCGCTACCAGATGGAAATGGGTGGGACTAGGCGTAGCATTCATTGCGACAGGATCAACCCAAAGGAGGAAAATCCTATGAACGCCAGAATGCTCAGAAAGAGCTGTATTATCGGCATACTTTTCGCCATACTCACGGCCGGGCAGGCCAGTGGGGGCGTGATTAGTTTTTTCAAAGACCTTTTTGGAGGGAAAGAGGAGTTTGACCGGAACAAAATCGGTCCATGTGGGGATTGGCGTTCTACCCGACCGACTGGATATGTCGTTGGGGTTTCCGATGCGAAGAACGATCGGATGGCGGCCATCTTGCAGGCGGTGCGTGCGGCACGGGAGCAGGTAGCCGCTCGCATAGGAACCCAGGTACATGTGGTAGGTCTGGACTCTACCGACATGACGAGTACAGGTGGCGGCACGCTGTCCCGCTCGCTTGCAGAACATGTAACGGATCAGGCTGTGTCGCTCTCCTACCCGATAGCGTACTTCGGAGTCTGGGAGGACAATCTGGAGACCTGGTACGCCTTAGTTAAATTCTCTCCGAATTCCGAACTCCGCTCGCTCCAGGATCAGCGTGTCATCATCACAGCCACGATGAATAACAGTTCGTTGAACGAAACGGAGAATCAACTCCTCCAGCAGCAACTCGCAGGAGTTGATTCAAAGATAGGGAGACTCAGCCCGTATTCGAAAGAGAGAGACCAGACTCTGCCATTCGACCCCCACAATTGTGCGGAGAAAGGTGGGGCGCATCTTTCCAATATCATCCTCGAAGGTCATCGCGATAGCGAGATCATGTGGATGCACCCACAACCATTTCGTTTGCGCTATTTTCTTGGCATCTCCGACAAGGTTACGAGTAAAGAGAAGGGAACGGCCGAACGCCAGGCCACTCTGAAAGCCCGCGAGCAGGTGGCGACCTTCCTAAATGCCAGCATCCAACAGCAGTTTTTCACCGCCTATCATGGAGATAGCGGAATCGGCGAAGGGGAGATAGGAGGCAATGTCCTGCGAGGTTCGTTGCTCCAGGAAGCGGCGGCAACGGTGAGCAACATCGATGTCCGCTACACGTGGAGCGAAGAATTCGAATTTACGCACCATTACAGATCCACTGTACTGCTGGAGTTCGACTACTATATCTGGATGAGCGATATCCTGCAACGCGAGTACGACAGGCTTAAGGCCCAGCTTGCAGCAACTCTGGCGGCTGGGGAAAGTGAGGAATCTCCCGAAGTCAGGAAGTTGCGGGAGAGTGTGCAGATCGCCGAGAATATGCTCGATCGCTTCATGTCGGGAGAGGCCGGCGCAGAGACGATACGGAAGTAATGGTTCATCTTTGCATGTCGTTCAGATGAGGATGGATCAGGCATTCTCACACCAGAGTGCCATTCAGGGGGAGGATTGATCTATGGCTCGCATGGGTAAAACGAAGCTGGCGATCTTGATAGGGGTCGTAGCATTGGGGTTCCATGCCGCGCATGCTCAGGAGATGTCGGCGCTGGATTCGCTAAAACAGCGCCATCAGGAAGCACTGATCGATCTGCTGTGGGTTCGCGAAAGCCTGAGGACTGTGGAGCGTCGCGCTTCCGGGGGTGATGCTATCGATGTGCGCGCGGCTTTGATAGGGATCGACCGTCAGATCCGGCGCATGCAGCCTTCCCTGAACATCGATAGTTTGCAGACGGCGTTCGACCGGGCGCGTCAGGAACGGCGCGCCCGGATCGATGCTCTTTATGCCGGTATAGAGGAGCGTATTGAGCGGGGACGCGAAGCGCGGAAGGCCGATTTGGAGGAAGCATGGGGCAGTTTCTGGGAATCCAAGAAGTCGTTCTGGGTCGAGCGTCAGGACGACCGTGAACGAGTGGCGATCGACTTTGAGGAGGGCGTCATCGAGGCGCAGGTGCGCACGCGAGATTCCCAGGAAGCTATCAGCGATGCAACCGAACAACTGGTGGCGGTGTTCAGAGAGGCTACGGCAACCCTCGAAGACCAGCTGCCGTCCGGACTGCGCACCGCTAGCGGGGTCAGAGAAGCCAGCCGGGTTGAGCGGGATTCGGAAGGCTGGGTCCGGGTAGCCTTGAATGCGGTACTGTTACCCACGAACATTCCCACACGTGCGCAGAAGTACCTGTCAATGTATCAGGCTGCTTGTGATCGGTATGGGGTCGATCTGGCATTGGCGCTGGCGGTTGGCCGGTCGGAGAGTGGTTTTTTCTCCAAGGCAATCTCTCGACCCCACAGGGGTGGGCACAGTTATGGCATGATGCAGATTGTGCATCGCTGGGCTGGCAGTGAGTATCTGTCCGCCCACCCGGCCGAGGAAAGGGCTTTCTATGAGGGAGCTGAACAGGCGGAAGAAAAAGACTCGCTGGAGGTTTACATCAAGGAGTTCTGGTTCGATGCCAGGCGAAACATCGATGCGGGAGTTTGGTTTTTGAGCCAATTGGCCAGGCTCGATCTGATCCGGGAGCGGGAGCATAAGGCCGCCCAGCGCTATCTCCAGGTGTGCAGCTACAATGCTGGCTCAGGGAGAGTTTCACGTAGTTTAGTCCAGCCCCTCGGAGAAGAGATCGATGCGATGGAGCCGGAGCCGCTGTTGCGTTTCATCGTAAACGAAAGCCAGCTTCCCGAGGAAACGCGCAAATACCTGGGAAACGTTGAGCGGTTTCGGAGCCAGTATCTCGGACCTCCGGAGTAATGAGGCAATGTCATGCGAATAATAAGATTTGCTTTGGCGCTCGGGTTGTTGTTGGTGTACAACGGGCCCGCGGCGGCAGACGCGCAGCCGTCTACGGCCATACACGAGTTGCAAACACAGGGCGGGGATGATTGGGAGGCTGCACTGAAGGTGGAAAAAGATATTCGGAAAGCCGTGGGTAAACCGCCTTATGAGACGGAAGCAAAAGGGCGTGCTTACGGACGACTGTTCTGGGCGTTCTGGGGTACTCGACGGATCGTAGGCAAATACAATATACCTGAATTAAAGGCGGTACTAAAAAAACGCATTGTCAAGGATTCTGGTGTACCGAACTGGGAAGGTTTGGACCATGTCCAGGTTTTTCAATCCCATTCAATCGACATTATAGCTTATCAAAATGCTCTGCGTCTTGTCTCTGCCCATCCCATGATCGCCCATCTCATAGAGGGTGGAGGGTTGAGTTACTTCTGCTTGTATCCACCAGCTACGGATGATTCGAAAAGCTGGCCGTGGCCGAGCATCATCAGTCCACCAGTAGTCCCTTCTCGCTATGCCGAATCGGGATCTGCGGGTTATTTCAAGCTCGGGAAGCTCAAAGCCGGTGGGGGTGTTCTGCTTGAGAGCTATGCCAGAGCCTGCAGCCAACGCGCGGCAGGGAAAATCTGGCACGCCCGGCAGAGCCTGGTGCGATGTCTGGGATGGGCGGATGCCGCCCACGATCCGGATCGGGCTCGCGAACTATTTTCCCACGATCTGGAGGAGATCCAGAGAGACCTGTTGATAGAGATAAGTTGCAACGATGCCAGGGAGCGGATCTTCAGGGCTTTGGATTCGGTTGCCCGACGCGATTCGAATCGGGAACTCATCCAACGCATCCATGATTTCCAGAGCAGTTCCGGGATAGCTGCATTCACGGATTTGGTGCAATACTGGGCCGACGCGTACGCTTGCAGTGTGGCTGCAGCGGTGGATCCCCGATTTGCGTGTGGGGCGCCAGGTCCGGGCGCGACCGTCCGGGATCTGGTAATTTCTAAGGGTGATGTCATTTCTGAAAACGGACGTCTCCAGATGTCTCTGGCAGTGCGCCTGGGAAATCGTAGCGTGGAGCCGCCGTCAGTGGATTACCAAATCGGCTGCGGTGGGAATACCCCGTGGCAAACCGCAGCCGACGGCGTGTTGTCGCTTCCTGTGGAGGCGGATGGTGCCATGGTCAGAGTGCAGTGTCCGACGTCGCGTCAGCAGTGTTTCAGAGTCAAGAAACGCGTGGCCATCGTCATTGAGGAAGCTGTGGATGGCCAGCCTGCGCAAGCTGGGGCCTTTGCGCGTCTCCTGGACAGCGAGCTCGTTCGTGCGGGCTTCAGCGCACAGCGTGTGGCATCGGAAGAGGCAATCGCGGAAGGCGATTTCGACGTGGTGATCCGGGGCAGTGCGCTGACCGACCAGGCGTATCCCAATATTACATCCATGTATCGGGCGCAGGTGTCGCTCGAGGTGTCGCGCGCGGGGGGCCAGAACTGGACCCCGCTGACGTGTCAGAAGCGGAGTGACGAAGAGGTGAATGCCGTGACGGCGCAGAAGGCGTCGTTTGGCAGAGCGCTCGGATGCCTCAAAGATCCACTTCTCCAGTTGCTCCAAACCTACTGAAGGGACGGATGAAATGCCGGATGGGCCGAAACGCAGGCGCCCCATATGGGTCCTGATTCCCCTGGTTCTGCTGGTCGTCCTGTTCGGGAGCAAGCTGCTCCGGATGCGGGATGAGATGGTAGACGATCTTTCCGAGGAAATCCGGACACAGGTGGAGAGTGGACTGCGACCCGATACGGTCGTGGTGCACAAGCCTGTCCCGGATTCTTCTGGACTGCAGACCGGAGAAGAAGCGCAGCGCGATCCGATCGTGGAGATTGAGGAAAGCCCCCCGAGCCGTCCTTCGGGGGAGGTCACTCCACCGGCGGCAGGCCAGGAGAATCATGGCTCCGGAGTGAACTCCGGGCAGATATCTGTTGGCGGATCTGAGATAAAAGAGGAGACTCTGGCCGTCAGCCAGGAGAACATTGAGGAATTGGAAGGGGTGCGGGACTCCCTGGGGGCCAACGTGGTGCAGGCGGACAGCGCCGACTCTGCAGCGGGCGATCCGGCCAGCCGGATGATCGACGAATTTTCAAAAGGAACCCCGGGAGTCAAGGTCATTCGAGAGACGAAGTGAGGCAGGTGTAGTTCCGGACATCCTAGGAAAAGACATGTCGAGTTAGGAGAGATGAAAGCGCCGAGAGGCGCTCCGTCTTTTTTGGGCAGGAGGTGCATGAGGTGTTTCGGGCAATCGTGCTGCTGTGTTGTGTGGTGGTCATCCCGGTCTATGGTTACTCGGCCGGCGTCGAGCTTCTGAAGATATCCGATCCACTGGATGGGGACCCTTTTTGGTTTTTAGCAGGGGCGCTTCTGGCCTGGACGGCGTATCTATTACGCCCGGTTTCGCTTCTGCGCCTGGTGCTGCTGCATGAGCTGAGCCACTCTCTCGTGGGATGGTTGCTCGGGGCCCGGGTGGTGGAAATCGATGCCTCTGGACAGAGTGGGGGGAAAACAATATATGACTATCCCTTCACCCGCGGCAGGGAACTGATTGCGCTGGCCCCGTACTATCTGCAGATCGTGCCGCTCCTGCTGGTGGCGCTCAAGACGATTGTCCGGACATCCTTCCATCCCGCATTGTCATTCGCCGTCGGTTTTGCATGGCTGGGGTTCTTTTTCGACCTTTGGATCACGCTCAAGGCAGAGCAGACCGACATTCTGAAGACAGGCGCTGTCTTCTCATCTATTGTTATTTTCGCCGCGAATATTGTCGTTTCGGGGGTTGTGTTGACGTCCGTGTCGTCTGCAACATCTCCCCTGGCTTTTTTGTGGACGGGAGTTCCAAAGGAAATATGGGGAGAGCTGTTTGCTCGGCTCAGTACAGTTTTTTAGGAATCTGATGCAGCTTTCTTTCGAGGAAATGATAATGTGTTCTACCACATTTATTCCCTGTAGGAACTTCCTCGAAGATCGAATCTGAAGACAGACACGGGACTCAGCATAGAGTATATGTACAGGAGGAGGTGTATCGTGCGCAATGGTTGGAGCATATTGTCAATCTTTCTCTTTGTGTCCACCTGGGCAAATTCTCCGGTGGGCGCACAGTTGCTTCCCGAAACGGTCGTTCAGGCTGTGGTAGCCCTCGCCGATACAGCCTGGAACAGAGGATGGGACGACAGTCTGGTTGTTCAAATCGAGGCTGTTCAAGACTGCCGCTCGGGAAGACCGAGTGTTCGTCTCAATAACTGGCTCACCACCGGAGCCGAGACCGTGTTTCAGGTAGTGATGAACGACTCAGTGATAATCGAATCATTTAACGGCATGCTGAGGAAGGCATTGGGACCGGATTTCGATCCAAATCTCGTCAAGAGGAAGCGCGGTATGGGGGTTCCACACCAGGCAATTTTGAAGGGCAAGTACTGCCAGGACCCATGTTCCTGGGAACTGCGCCTCGAACTGGTGGATATCGGCACGCGCAAGACGGTGTCGGTAGTCAAACAGGGAACCCGCAAGCCCGCAGTTTTGCTGGATATTCAGCAGTCAAAACTGCGGCAGGGAAGCACGGATCCCGAGGAGATGGATCGTACTTTGGAGCGCGCGCTGGCTGGTTTATTGGCACGGAAAAAGTTCGGTGTACAGAGTGTGCATGCTTATTTGGATCTCAGGAGAACGATAGGATCCACTACTTCTGCAGGTGCAGTCGATCCAGGATGGGTGGCTGTGGCTGCTGATCTGTCTGGGTGTGATATTATCGTCACTGGCGAGATGAAGGTGAATTTCAGCTCGTTAGGGGAAGAATATGATCTGCCCCTAGGGGGGAAAACTCAAGCATTTAATTATCGTGCGTTTCCAAAGCTGGTAGCTGTTAAGGGGAGTGATGGGAATGAGCTGGCCTCAATTGTGTCTGGCAGTGGAATTCAGGGATCCGATGTGCCGGAAGAGGATGCCATTCGAGACGCGGCAACCCAGGCTGTAGATTTTGTCTGGGCACAGCTCAGAGATGCGCTGGAAAGCTGCGAGCAGTCCCAAGAATAGCAGAAACAGGACTGGAAAATTTCTTGGGATACTGGTGGGAGTAGTCGCCAAGGATTCCAGCGGCAATTTGTTTTCGAAGGGACTTGGTGAAGAGGCCCTAATGGGGGAAGAATTCTGCGCGTTCTACATGCGGGCACAGTGAAGGAACCTACTCAATAGATAGAATAGCTGTCCGGATCAGGAGGCCCGAGAAGGAAAAAAATAAGAGGAGAGGCTGCGGATTGTTTTTCGCTCCGTCATGAGATCGAAGGAAACAGGCGATGTCAAAAAAGGAAAGGAAACAGGCGATGTCAAAAAAGGAAAATATTCCACGCGGCGGCCTGGGGGACACGATTCTGGAGTCGTACCCCCTTGTAAAGGTAGCCACTCGGGAGGGGTTCCCAGGTCGGCGGCGGTACCGGATTACCGAAAGGCCTGGTTGTGTTGTGATACTTATCTCCGGCGACATCGCCATCCTGCAGGCCCGTTCCGATGAAGGTGCCAGATCCGTGTCTGAGGCGGATGCTCGCGATGCGTTCGTGGTTTATGGCAGCGTCCCCCCGGTAAATGTGAACATAGAAGTGGACCAGCTTATCACTGCGGATGAGTGGATCGGCAAGGGGCGCCTGCGTATCCCCGTGGGTATTCCGGAAGACGAAGAATCCAGGGAGCAACTGGCGCTGTTCTGGGCAAAGCCCGAATTCGGGGGATTGTCCGCCGCACGGGTGCGGGAGGAGATCGACATCAGCATGAGCGTGCATCTCCGCACTGCGATTCGAAAGCTACGCGGCACCGAGTTGCAGAAGGATGCGGGCGGCCCGATCCAGGAGTTGAACGCAGTTGCGCCGACGCTGGTGGATCCGTTGCTGCAATCCCTGAAACTGGAGCGGAAAGGCGCTATCACCGGTGAAGTGATCGTAGAGCAGCCTGAAATTAAGGACAAGGAAGTATACGAACATCTGCGGAAGCAAGCTCTGGAAGAATTGGGGGAGGAGTCGGACGCCGCGCGGGTGATCTATCTTCTCAGCACACTGCACTCGGTGGGTTCGGGGCAGCTCAGAATGTGGGTGGAGAAGGAGAGTTCGAAAAACCGCGAGGAACAGGCTGCGCGCGGGGTCGGTGTGTACCGCGTTGGGAAAGATCGGAATGCGGGGACCTTACACAGGGGAGAGAAGATATTCCTGGATGTTTTTGCTGACCGCGCAGGGTATCTCCATATCTTTGATCTGGACGCCGATGGCGGCCTCTCTCTGCTCTTCCCCAACGACCTATGTGAGGATAATTCGATTCCTGCTGGCCGTTTTACCTTGCCGGACGACGCCAGAGAGATGTTTGGAGGGGAAGTCGCGGAGTGGAATATTCTGCCAGACTCACCATTGGGATTAGAGCGCGTAAAAGCCATTCTGACAACGGAGAAGGTGGATCTGTTGCCGCGAATCGGGGGGCAGGAATGCCTCTTTTACAGCCGCCCGGCCAGGGATGCCGTGGGCGACGTAGTGGCCATGGTGGAAAAATTAAATCGCATGAGTTCGGATGCCTGGTCTGAGGCGTTCTGTCAGTTTTGCATCCAGGAGTAGGAAGGTCGTGATGAGAATTTATACCTGTACGGTGGTAGTGGTATCCCTGCTGGCAGCGGGTTGTGGTTGTCAGACTGAAAAGGTGGAGGATGAACTTAGAGCGGATATTACCCGGGATTTCGTGAAGGAGATTCCCAGTTCTGCCGTTCTATCGGATACGGTGGTCGTGGTAGCCGAGATTGAGGGTGACCAGCAGAACTTACTGAACGAGTTTCTCGCCACAGCATTCACCAGGGATTCTCGGTTTGTGGTGGCGGAACGGCAGAAGGAGTTTCTAAGAGCCTGTGAAAAAGAGAAGCTCTTCGGGAAGACGGATTTTGTCGCCGACTCAACGGCCGCGCGACTCGGAAGGCTCCACGGAGCACAACTAGTCGCCGTCGGCCGGATCTGGTCGGGTAGCATGGCGTTCGTGAATCGAGAGATGGCAGCGCAGTTGAAGTTGCTCCATGCTGAATCCGGATTCGTGCGACACTCCATGAATCGGAAAGATCTCCGGCGGGATAGAACAGATTGGGCCTCAGTTGTAGCCATAGTTATGGCAATAGTTGTGTTGCTCTTGGTGATCGCAGGAATGGTCGTGGTTGTGGGGCGTTACTTTCGTAGACCGCCTACAATATGGGGGAAGAATAAAGGAACGCATGGCTGATATTTTCTTCCGTTCTTTTTCTGGACATATAGATACATTTTTCTTTCAGAGTTCTAAACCTTTTGTCTGCTTTCCAAAAGCAGCTGTATCAGCCTCCTATCGATCCCAAATGAGGTGGATGGAACCTGAAGAGGAGAAGCGAGGAGTCCTAACTGGATCATATGTTCCAGGACAAGTTGTTTGTCCAGCTTTAGTAACCGAGCCACCTGATCCATATCCCAGTTGTATCTTCTCAAAATAGCCAACATTGCCTCAGATGAATTGACAGGCTCAATTGATTCGGAGTGATCTCTCATTTTTCCCTCTTTCCTAAAAAAACGTGGGGACTACTTCCCTGGTTGAAAAGGTTTTTTTCTTTTCAGAAAAAGGGAGCAAAAAGTATACCGTTTAAAGAGAATCGGGAAGGAGTAAAGGAAGAGGAAGATAGCCCTCAAGAAAATTGTAAGGGTTTCCAGGGATCAGAGAAAAATGAGTTACCTAAGGATTAGTCCGAGGGTTCTTTATACCCAGCCGCTTCATCTTGCGTTGCAGGGTTTCGCGCGCGATTCCGAGCAACTGTGCGGCCCGGGTGACGTTCCATTTGCAGGTTTCCAGTGCCTGGAGAATTTCCCTACGGGGATCGTCAACCGTCGCATCGATGAGGTCGCGGGACAGGTCCTGTAGCTCGATGAGCGGATTCTTCGATAGCAATACTCCTCGCTGTACCGCGTTGCGCAACTCGCGGATATTTCCCGGCCAGTCGTAGCGTCCAAAGGCGGCCATGGTCTCGGAGGAAAACTCGCGGTCTGGGCGTTCGTGCTCACGACGGTAGTGGTCCAGAAAGTGCTGGGCCAGGAGGGGGATGTCCTCGGGGCGTTCGCGCAGGGGAGGAACTACCAGCTCGATGGTGTTGAGACGGTAGTTAAGATCCTCCCGAAAGCTCCCCTCCTTCATCATCGCTCTGAGATCCTTGCTGGTGGCGGCGATGAGTCGGATGTCCAGGGGGATGAGCTTCCGACCGCCCACTCGCCGGATTTTTTTCTCCTCGATGGCCCGCAGTACCTTGGCCTGCACGGCCAGGTCCATGTCCCCGATCTCATCCATGAACAAAGTGCCGCCATCGGCCTGCTCAAAGGCACCTTCTTTGGCCTCCACATCGGTGGCCGTTCCTTTTTCAATGCCGAACAACTCGCTTTCAACTAGGCCGGAAGGGATAGTCGCGCAGTTGATGGCGTAGTAGGGACCGTCGTGTCGGGCGCTCTGCTGGTGAATGGCCCGGGCGATCAGTTCCTTGCCGGTGCCGGTTTCTCCCAGGATCAGCACTTCCACTTTGGTCCCGGCTACCTGACGGATCTGATCGAAGACTTCCTGAAGAGCAGGACTCTGTCCGATAAGGCCGGCGAAGGCGGTCTCCTGTCCGGCGCGGAGCCGGCGGTTCTCGGCGGCTAGCTGGCGACCGTGTTCGAAGAGCATGGCCGAATTGTGGTAGGTGTACAGGGCGGCGAACTCCTCGTTGATTCGGAGGAAAGCCCGGTACTGTTCGGTCGCCTGGTCGTGATCCCCCTGGCAGAAGCAGGCAAAACCCAGGTTGTACAGACAGCGGGGATCGTTCGGGGCGAGAGCCAGAGCCTGTTCGTAGTCGCTGATGGCTTCGGGGAACTGGCCCTCGAGCAGATGGAGGTTGCCGCGCCGGAAGAATGCTTCTGTGTTGGTGGGATTTTGGACGATTGCCTCGTCGTATACTTGCAGGGCCTGGTCTGCCTGGCCTCGTTCGGTGTGGATCTGGGCGAGATTGGCTCGGGCTTTGAAATCCTCGGGGTTGAGTTTCAAGGCCTTCCGCAGTGCCTTCTGTGCTTCTTCATGACGCCCCGAGGCTGCCAGCGCTGCCCCTAATGAGGTTTGCACCTCGGCTGTGTTTAGCCGGCATTTGAGGGCCTGCTGGAAGGATTCGATTGCTTCGGGGTATTGTCCCTGTCTGAAATAGAAAACCCCCAGCTGGTAGGGGAGCCGGCCGCTGCGGCGATGTCGTGGAAGGGCTTTCTTCAGACGAGCGATGGACTGGTCGATTCGGCCGGCCGCAGCGTCTCGCTCAGCCGCGGCGAGGATCTCTTTGACGGAGGAGATGTTCATGCAATGTCGTGGTGAAACCGGTCCGCGAAGAAGCTGGCCAGCTGATCGGCCAGTTCTCTAGGCGCACCCAGTTTTTTAGCTTTTTTGTAGACCTTCTTGCGGAGTTTATCGGCCTGGGGCAGGCTTTTTTTGGATTGTTCCCACAGCATGGCGCCGATCGTCTGAATCGCGATCGTGCAACGGAGGGCCGGGTCGACTTCCACGGTCATGCCGGGCAGCACCATACGCTCTACCTGCTGGTTGTCCTCTTCCGCACGGGAGAACTCAGTGACGGGCAATTCCTCGTAAATGAGCCACTTATCGGCCAGAATGCCCTCATCACTGGCATAGTAGTCGAATTGCTTCAGAAATTGCTGGACTCCCTGACGGATCGCGGTTTTGAGATCGGACTGAGGGATATCCATGAACAGGTCCTCCTACCTACACCTGCGGTTGGCTGAAAAATGCTAACGATCGCAGAGCTATGATAAGAGGTGTCTGTATGAAGGTCAAGTAGTTGTAAAAAGCTCCAGGATCCGATGGGAGGAATAGGTTTGAAGTAAATTGGGGCACATGGATCCAGGGGAAAGTTTGGTATTGCGCCTGCGAGACCTATCCAGCCTCCCTTTTTCTTTTCTGGAGGAGAAATCACGGACACCGGCTCCACCATTCCTCCCGAGCCCGGGCGACCTCTTTGCGGAGCCATCTCCTGTATAGTTTTCCCTCCCCTTCCATCCCGGCCACCTTTTCCAACCTTTCCAAAAACGCCGCCAGGTAGGCGCTCGGAACTGCCTCCATCAGCGCCCGCAGGACGAAGATGTCCCCGTCGTGGTTGCCGTAGAAGCTCATGCGCTTGAGAACGGATGGCCGCATCCATCCCCTGGAGGCCAGGGCGATCCAGAAGCGTTGTATCCCTTCGTCGGGCTCTTCTTCGAGTCGCTGGAGGACGTGCAGGTTGGCCAGCAACTCGCAACCAGGATCTTGGAAACGCCTGTGCCCATCCTCCCCGATCCGTTCCCTGATTTGCACCATTTTTTTGTCCGAGCGCACGTGGCCGATTTCGTGCCAGTAGACGAGTGTATCCAGCCACTGGCGGAAGGTGTTCGCCTTATCCTCATCAGTGCCTCCCAGGTCCTTTTTAAGAGCGATGAGTCGCGTCATAGCGGGATCGTCCTGTGACCGCTGCTCGACGGGACGGAATGCCTCCACATCTGCGTGGAGCCATATCCGCTCATTTAGCAGGTAGATCGTGTCCGGGCTTCCCATGCAGGAGATCCGACTCTTCTCAGGTGTCGAACCAGTAGCCTGCCATACCCGTGTCATGTTGGCGAATCCGTACATGTTGGTCTGTCCGGCTAGATGCTGCCAGCGCACCGTCTTGATGGAGTTCTCTTCTTCGGGGAGGTGGGGTTGCCCCAGCCAGAAGCCTCCCCACGGAAATCCTATGTGGAGGTGATACTCCTCTTCGAGGACAGGCAGGATCTCTCTGCGGACCCCTTCCAGCACCAGTTGGTCCTTTTCCACGTCCAGTAGGTAACTCTGATGGCACATGTTGTACTGCTGTGGGTGGTTACGCCGCAGGGGTTCCCAACTCAGGTGCCCGCTGTTGGGGTCCACTAGGAAGAGCAGTGCGGCCAGGTGTGGGCCTATCTGCCGGGGCAGACCGGCGCAGGAAGACGAAAGCTTTGCGGCGGATTGGTCCAGAGCTTCTCGCGTCAGCAGGGCCCGGGCGCGCTCGTGCAGCTTCGGGCTGGCGAAGTATCGCCGGGTCAGGTCGCGCACGGTTTCCCAGCCGTCCTGGTGGAGCAGTTCGATGACGACAGAGGCTCGGCCACTCTGTGGGTGCAAGTGCTGGGGAAATTGCTGGTGAGCTACCAGATAGTAGCGGGCCAGAAAGTGGGTGAAGACAGCTCGTATGACGGCGACAGGATCGCGGCGGTCGATGCGGTTGCCCAGGCAGGGAGCAGTGTGCATGAATTTCTCCTTCAGCGGTGGCCGTGGATCCAGGAGATAGCAATCTTCATACCCACGGGCAAGTCCTCTCTCTGTTTGTCGATCCGGGCGTAGGTCCGGGTTGGTGGCCGTCACATAGTGTGATGGTTTGACGCGCAAAAGAGAGGAGTTTGAGCGTCTGCGCTCCGATTTTCTGCCGTGCTGGCTCCTGTTGGGGAACGGGTCTGGTATTTGCTGAACTGCAGGGCAGTCGACGCGATCGACGCGTCTTCGCCGTTCATTAAAACAGGAGACAACCATGGCGAACAAGACTTTGTGCTACGGAATCCAGAAGGCGGCCGAAGGGTTGCTGGAGGAGGGAGATCTGCGGACGACTGTCGCCCAGCAGATCGAAAAGCTCCTGGAAGGGAGCGGGGACGGCCAGATCTCCGCTCAGGTGCGGGCCGCCCTGAAGGACCCCCAGTCCGTCATCGAGATTCGCTCGGGCGGGCAGGTGCAGACGGCCACGCCGGACATGCCCCTGCGCGAGGTGCTGTCCCCGGAGTCCGGGGAGTTGGAGATCACCGTCAGCAAACCCCACGTGGGAGGATGAGACGGTGTTGGCCGGTCCTACGGTCCGGCGCCTGCATCGGGAGCGGGAAGGGCAGGCGTGGGAAGAGCGGTCCAGCCGGCAGCAGGCGGTGCGGGAGGGCCGGGGCGCCTCCGGAGGTTCCTCGGCGCCCTCGTCCCCGCCTGTCCGGATTCGGGCGACCGGACCTTCTTTGGGCCATCGGTCGGATTTTCCCCTGTCTATGGAGAGTCTGTTGGAAGGGACGAGGAGTGGGGATGTGGCCGTGCTGGGTGGCGAGATTCTGCACATCACTCCGCGGGTGCCCCTGCCGGGGGAGGAGGGGGTGGAACTCAACGGTCGTAGACGGGGGGCTTATGCAGGTGGTCGGTTGAGGGAGCGCCTGCTGCAGGCCTGCGAGCGGGACAGCCTGCGGCTGTACGCCTGGGCCGGCGGTTACCGGGCCCAGGGGCAATACCAGAAGCTGGATTCCATCTGCAAGTCGAGGAGCGTCGGTCAGGTCCGACGGATCGAAGCGTTCCTGGAAGAGGAGTTGATCCCGCACCTGCAGGCCTGGAACGCCGGGCAGTCCGGCATCCCCACGAGCCCTCGAAGGGTCGATTCCCTGGGAGCCATTTTCAAGAGGGGACTTCCCGGTCTGGAGGTAGAGCCGGCTTTTGCTTTTGTAGGATCCCGCTGGTACGACCTGGTGTCCTTTTTCGGCCGGCCAACCGCCGGCCGGTTTCATCTCCGGTGGGGCAGGCAGCAGTTCGTCGGCCACCACTGCCAGCACCGCCGCCGGGCGCTTGAGCGGTATGACCAACTCCTGGAACGGGCGGTTGGTGCAGCGCTGGCCCCAACGGTGGCTCAGGGAGTGCGCACACTCGGAGGGTACCGGGATGCCTGTCATGCGGTGGTGCGCACGCCGAAGGGCCACCACTTCCTCTGTCGGTACCTGCCTCCCTACGCAGTGGAGGGTCCCGACCGGCGCCTGTACCGCTTTGGCGCGGTGGAGATCGGCCTCTGGATTGGCGACACCGATCCAGCCCGGGTGATCCGCTCGGGGGCTGCTCGGGTGATGCATTCCTACCGACACATGTTTCTGCTGGGGGGAGACACCGGCTCGGTCCTGTGCATGCCCCGACACAACGACTTCTTCCACCGATTGCACCGGATGCCGCTGGCTCAAGCTCTGCTGGAATACCTGGAGGAAGCGCGCATGACCCTGTGCTCGGGATACTTCGAGGATAGCTGGAGTATTCCGTATCACGACGTACGGGAATTGGATCAGCGGGTGATCGAACCGGAGGAAGCTCGCGCCCAAGGACTCCCCGTCTATCGCTACTACCGAAAGAAAAAGGCCCGAAAGGAGAGATCATAATGAGTGTGCGCTACGCCCGTCAGGAAGCGTTGAGTGGTTGGGATCAGGAACGGCTCTCCGGCGCCACCCTCGGCATCGCCGGGTCGGGGATCATGGCTTTTCTGTGCGCCTGGATGGCTGCAGCCATGGGCTTCGGTCGGCTGGTGCTGCTGCACGGGGGGGCGGCCCAAAGGCTGGACCAGTTGTTCTCCGGCGCGGTCGATCCGGTCGGCGGCTGGTCGTGGGAGAGTTTTTTCGGCCGGGTCAATCCCCGGGTCAAGGTGTACGCCTGCCCACTGCGTCTGCACTCTCGGTTGGTGGGCAGACTGCCGGATCTGGACGGGTTGATCGTGGCAGGCAACGATACGGAAGCCCTGATGGCCGGAGAGGAGGTCGCTCGGAAGAGCGCTTTCCCGGTGGTGGGCGGTGTGGCTGCTGGCCCGTTGGGAGCCTGGGGGCCGGCGCGCGTTAATCGGCTGACAGCGCCTTTCTGTGGGAGTCCTGAATCGCCGCTGGTCGGCCAGATCATCTCCGGCTTGCTGGTGGAGGAAATCCGCAAGGGGCTACTACCGCTGTTCGGGGAGGGGGGTTCTGCCGAAGAGGTCGGTCTGCTCCGCCTGGGGCCGCGCAAGGAGCAGGAGAAGGAGAGGTCGGTAGCTCTGCTAGCCCGGCGGCATTCGATCGCTATGGTAGGGGCCGGGGCGCTGGGGACGTGGTTTGGGTGGGCATTGGGTCTGTCGGGGTTGGCCATCCGTTTGAACATCTATGACGATGACCGGGTCGACGAAACCAATCTCAACAGGCAGGTCCTTTTCTACGACGCGGTGGACCAGCCCAAGGCGCCAACGCTGGCCGCCCGGCTGCAGGCGTTCTTTCCTCGGCTGGCTCTCACCGGGTACGGCCTTCGGGTGGAGGAAGACTGCGAGGATTCCCTGGCCAGTAAATCAATACTCGCCGCCTGCCCGGATAGCTTCTCCGTGCGGGCCTTGCTGAATGGATGGGCACAGCGCCACCGCCGGGCGCTGCTCAGTGGCGGCACCTCGGCTTTCGGGGGGACCTGTGCGGTGTACGAGCCGGGAAAGACGGCCTGCCTTTCCTGTCGGTTCGACATCGACAGATTGGCCGAGAGGGAGCAACAGCCGGAGAGTTGCGGTCGGGTGCCCGAGGCGTCGGTGGTGACCAGCAATGCCATCACCGGAGCACTGATGGTGCTGGCATTGCTAGAAATGCTGGGAGGCCATGTCCCGATGGGAGTCTGGGAATACGACGGCAGCGCTCAGGAGCGGCGCATCGACCACCGGTCTCCACGACCGGCGTGCGGGTGTCACCGGCGCGGGATGGTCTGAAGGATTAGGGCCTACCGGATTTTCCCGTATGGATGACCATTTAACGTCTATATTTGCCTGATAAGGCAGAAATGTTATTGTTTATCATTGTTTACGACGGATGAATCGGCTTGCTGGAGAAGGGGGCAGCACATACCACCGTTTTTTCCATTCACTGGGGATCCGGTCCCCGGCACCAAGTTGCGAAAGAAGGACTTACGCTGATTCTGAAGAGCCGGCGTGGGTCCTTTTTTTGCGGGCGAAATGGATCGGCAGGGCAGCAAGAAAACCGGCCCCCTGAACGGGACCCGG